>WLWD01001269.1_pt1 | contig 89378 bp, 55 predicted proteins | sample 6712731 | NCBI WGS metagenome assembly WLWD01 (sample SAMN12718690, study PRJNA576275) | sponge metagenome | isolation source: marine sponge | host: Mycale hentscheli | place: New Zealand: South Island, Marlborough, Capsize Point | collected 2014-11-01
AATTTGGGACGGGGTCGACCACATAACTAACACAAAAACGCGAGGGTCAAAGTACAAAATGACATACGTACGTCCAAACATATATACAAATAAATAAATAAACAAACATCCCCGATTTTCAATAGTGTTACCCCTGTAAGTGTCTCGCTCGCTCGCCAAATATATATATCGCGGACTCATTAGAGAGTCAGCTCCGCTTGCTTCGCTGAATTACGCATATATGGTAAAGGGGATTCAATGCCATAGTAACCTCTCCCCTCAACTGTTTGAATTGAAAAAGAAGCAACAAAATCAAGTCACGTTATTTAAAATTTTCTTTGTGATATTCTTAATAGTAGTTGTAACGCACAATACTTTCACACAACTGAACATACCTACGCAAGACTTACCTTCGTGGTTCGTCTAGTGACAATGAATTTTCCAGTAAATGCTGTTGAGTAGGGCTTATAACTGTGACAAATAGCGACTAACTTGAATAGAAATGGAACCCCATAAGTTTTAGAGTTTTAACTGCACACGCAAAAGAATTCAAAGCGGTACACAATTCAATTTCTAAAGTGATACGGGTAATGGTCGCTAAACCAAGGATACTGTTTAGTGAAGTTTGGGACGGGGCTCGAACGGGCGGAGCGAACACAAAAATACGGAGGGTCAAAGTACAAAATGACATACGTTCGTCCATATATACTGATAAACTAGTGTGTTGCTTGAGCACAATGGCGAGCGAGCCTTGATAGTTAGGTAGCATAAAACTAAGTATTGTTATTATGTTTTAGCTTCGTTCATGCAACACTATATAGCAGATTAATGACCTTTTATTTCAGCAAACAAATACAAATCACTCTTACCTAATTTGTTAACTTTTGTAGTATTAAACATCTGCCATTCTGATAATCTCAATTACCAGTAACTCTTGAACACACTCTCAGCTACAATAAAGAAAAAAATCAGTGTTATTATTTGTAATTTAAGCCAACAAACATGAAATTACTACTTACCTCAATTTCCTGAGTATTGATAACTTCTGTAGTATCAAATTGAAGTTACTTTGACTATATGAATTACCGTGAATTCTTGACAACAAACTCTCAGCTACGAAAACAAAAGAGAATCAATTTTAGCACACAAATACAAAATTACTTTCTTACCTCATTTTCTTGAGCAGTGGTAACTTCCGTAGTATCAAATTGAAGCCATTCTGACTTTGAATTTACCAGTCACTGTTGACAAGCTCTTAGCTACATAAAAGAAAGGCCAGAGTTATTTTTGTATATTTAGCTAAATAATATGGAATTACGTACTTACCTCAGCTTCCCTAGAGTAATAGTAGCCTCCTTAGGCATTCTGACTACCAATGGCTCTTGACAACCAAGAATTGGTGCTTCATATCCCCCTAAAACTGTGAAGTTTTGAAATTAAGTCTGGAAAAGGGTCTTCAATGCCATAGTAACCGGTCTCAGCAACTTTTTCTGTCCTGAAAAACAAGCGTTTTCGCCGGATTTTTCTCACACTTCGGAGCTTAAGTTTAAATTAACTCTATGTGTGCCATAAAGCAACTGTTAGTCACAGTTTAACAAAGTTGGAGGCAGTGCCAGATGGGTATGCTTAGTGCTTGGGAGGGAGTGCCCTCCCATTGTGCTGGTGCCTACAGCACCTTTGTTGCTGGTTAGCAGGAGGGTGCTCCTGATTGTGCAGGTAACAGTTTCTGTAGCACCCTCCTACTTGTGCTTGTGCCTGCAGCACTTCTGCTGCTCTGGAGGTTGTACCCTCCCCATTGCACTATTTGCTGATACTCCCTGCTGTCTGGCTTCAGCGGAAGCCTTAACTTATTATTTCACTACATACTGTCCATTAGCTGCATTTAAGCCCTATGTGCACTATTGCTCCAGATGAGTTGACCTCATCACATTTATGCCTGGCCTATTGCACCTGTTGAGTATTAGTGCATAGGGGAAAAGGAGGGAACCCCCCAACTACTGCCCCTATCCTTAATCTATTTAGGAGGCCTACCTAACTCCAATTTTATGACCTACCTCACTTCCTTTTAATTTTCAATTATTAGCATAGATTACTACCATTATTATCCTTCCCCCTTTCCCCCAAGTTGTATGGATACTATTCTTATGCATACATATATATATATATATATAATAATAATGTATACACCCACACACACCACTTTTTATTTATTTTTTTTAATTTTTTTTTATTATACACATATTGAGAAGAGTGAAGGTGATAACCAAATACATGGCATATTACTGGCCTAGCTTGCTATAACCGACGAAAATGCTGCTAGTTGATGTCTTGGGATTCGAATGTATCGCTTAAATGCGTCACTTCCATCTGCCCAAGGCTTGTAAAGTCGAATCTTCCACTCCTTTGGCTGCCGCCGTGCTCGCTGCTCCAATTCGAAACGAATGTCCCGTAAAAAAGGACGAGTCCACTCCTGCGGCCCTTAGAGTAGATTCAGCCATGCAACTAATGCTGCCCTGGACAAAGGGTTCCCTCCATCTTGTACAAATAAAGCTGTTGTTGACCCAACCTTTCTCACTCCAAGATACGCAAGAACTGCCACTACTGGGCAAAGATCCTGATTTGTACGCCCCAGGAACAGCTTAATACCAGATTTGTCCTGATCCGTTTTGGACTGTTTTAGAAACACACTTATCATGGTTGGAATCTCATAACTATTCACCGCTATGTCGCTTATCTCTAGGTGCTTCCCTGGATCAAATGGGTCATTGACAGTAAACTCGCCGCAGCGTAAAAATGCAAAGTACTCTAGGCAACAAGCAGCCCACATCATGATGTTTGTGTAGTCTGTGGGTGCTCTCTGGACTACCTCCCAAATATCTCGCAAGACTATCGGTGTAATAGGCAGTCGTCGATCTTGCCCTGAAGGTTTCAGCCTATTCACACCTTTAAACACTAGATCCAGTTGCGGCACAGCCAAGAAGGGATCTGCATAACCCTTGCTGAGATGCAAGTGCCTCACTGCCGACATATATGCCTGAACTGTTGAATAACCTACTGATCCAGAAAGGTGAGCTGTGAACAGCAAAGTGTCTTCTCTGTCGCTGGTAGTGGGTACTTTCCAATAGCCTCACAGAACTTCATGTACTGGGGTTTGAGCAGACAAGTAAGCTCTTTGGGAGCTTGGTGCCAGGCTGTTCCTAATGAGGTTCTCAGCAAGGATCTCCAGGTGGCTGAGCGCCAGTCCTGACCTTGGGTAAACAGTAGCTCCCAGGTACTGCGTGGGATAGGTGTGGGAGTGGGGTTGGCAAAACGGTATCAATATATAATTTCTGTTTCCACCTCATTCCGAGTAGCTGTCGGTCAGCTGGATGAATGGGCACATTCCTGTAGGCATGTTCAATATCAACCTTTGCTAGCAGTGACCCTCTGCCTAGCCCCACAATCTTCTCAATGGCTGTATCCACTGACGCAAAGGCTATCGAACATAACTCTGAGTCTATGCCGTCATTAACACTTGCTCCATCGGGGCTTGAGAGATCAAGAACCAGTCGCCACTTTCCGGGCTGGTTGGACTTTGGTATTACCCCAAATCTAGAAATCTGCACTGTTTCCGTGTATTCCTTAGGAATCTCTACAATACGCCCAGCCTTTACCTCTGTCGCTAAATACTCTGTTACAGGTTCTGGATGATGCGTTGTCGATGCCATGTTACCAACGGCGGATTTGCGTGCACATCTTCCATGCTGGAAGCCAATCTTGAACCCATTCCTGATTCCATCTAGACTATATTTGCAGAAGTCTCTATCTCTGTGTCCCTCCAACTCTTGCTCCCAACTCTCAGCAACTAACGGTGTGATAATTCTCTGACAAAACTCAGGGAGAATGCTTCTATCCACCGGTTCACAAGTACTTAGTGCCAACAGATCCGTTGTGTATCGGTATCTTCTATCACTCAACATTTTATGTGCTTGGAAATGTGTACTTATCGCTACTATATAATTGCTAATACAATCTTCTACCAATTGATATTGTGAGTCATTATTTACTGTGGACATGGGTAAACGTTGAATATGCATCCAGAATTATTTGGTGAGTCTATGGTACTGCTTGTATGAATCATCTCAAGGTGATTTGTGCATTTCTCCTTCTCTGTCCGGTTAGGGACGAAAAGGAGGGGGCTCTCCAGACCTCTCGCCTTTCTTCTCCATTGATTCTTTCCTGGTCCCTGATTGCTTTGGGCAACGCTTAGCCTGGTGATCCCCAGAACAATGAGCGCAGATGTGCCTGAAGTTACAGTGATCTGCACTGCAGCCCACCGAGCCACAGTTCCAGCGCTTACATACTGGTGCGTCTGGGTAAGGCCGGAACCTACTGTCACTCCTCCTGTTATGGTGAGATGATCCACTCGCACACTTCTTGTGTTCCTTGCTGCCACATGACAAGCAGGGGATTCGGGATGCCGCTATGCCAAAGTGTTGGGTCCATAGTGGTGGGCTAATCTGTCCCCAACAAGTAAACAAAGTAGGTTCTGCCGCAGCTTGTCTCCTAAACAAACTATCATATCCCAGCCATGCCTCTTCCACATAGTCACTGCTAGCCTTTACTATCAGTGATGAATATGCGAGCAGGTCCTTCACTCTTGACGAATCCTTCATAGACACCACTGCAATGTAGGTATTGAAACATCCTACCCATTCTTGAATCGATGTAATTCCCTTCTTCTCCTTCCTTCGCTCTCCATACACCAGGTCTTGTATTGTCGGCTCTGGAGCACCCAGCCTCGATGGTAGCAATGAGTCCAACTCAATGAATTCATTCCTCCAAATCTTTTCTGCCAATTTCCCTGGGATAGGCGGAGAGTTCATACTCACTACCACTGCTTCTCCTGACTTTGGGGCCATTCTGTCTCCATGCCACAGAGCCGAAACTGGCGACTCTGGTGATAACGCTGATCTGACTGCCAAACTATTTGGCACTCCCATTGATGTAGTGGGCGTCGCTGTCCCTGGTGCTGCCAGGGAAGCACCCAATGCTGCTGCACTGCCCGGGCTCATCAACGGCACCGATCCCCTAATTACACTGGCTGGCGGCAAGCAGCCCACTCTACCCCCTGCCATTTATATAGCAAAATATGTATCACTATCCACTAGGTATCTTGCCCTAGAAGCAACTCCCCTTAATCTCCTTTAATGCATACTACCAGGTAAATCCTAGCTAATCTAACAATTACTTACTAGCCCCTAGCCTAACCCCCATTACAACCTTAAACTATTACCTTGCTACCCTACTATTCCCAAGTATGCCAAGTTTAATATAAGACTACCCTTTACCTGACAAAGGAATTGCTGAGCTGACAACCCTAGCCGTTGGGCCTGAAACAGAGGTAGCTCTGTCTGACCTCTCCGCCTCAGGAGGGGGCCGTCTGATAGCCTCCACAATTGACTCTGCCAAGCGTGGCATTGCTCCCTCCAGTGCCCTTGATAGAGCTGCGTCTAGTGAGACAGCTGACACCCGACTCCCCGCCGTAGTTGTGACTACTGCCTCGGATAAAGACGCGCTAGGAACGCTAGTTGAAGCCATAAACAGCCTGCCGCGCTTTGCTAGAAAGGCAATTTTAACTTCAGGTCAGCTAGTCTGCCCCACTGTCACGTGACTGTATCTGTTGTTTCCCGCCTAAACCCACTGGCACCGCCTCAAAGTCCCAAAATAAACGGAACTTATTGGAGATAGTGGAGGACGCACAGAAGCCAGAATTTCGTCCACCGCTTCTTCAGCTCATTGTTTACAATATTGTCGTTTTTGTTTTGTTCAATTCTATTTTGCTTTATATTTATTCATATTTTTACGTAATTTTTTTCTTGTTGCGTCACAAATGTATACTGTATTGAAAAACAAAAACGACTACTTTTATTACCTTGTTAAGTTACGCCGCTGTACCAAAATTGAAACACTAATCATCCGCCTTTCTGTACTTGGAGTACAAAATAGATTCCAATTGTCTCGCACTTTTTTGCCACTGCAATTTTCTAGCCCCGCCCTCCGTAAGCCGAGTTAACTATACGCGTACAAGGCGGTGGGGGTCTGCCAAGGAAGCTCTTATCTATGCGCGGGTATAAGCCTAAAAAGCCGTGTTTTTAGGAGAAAAAGTTTCCCGCGCGCGCGTTTAAAGGGCATACGTACCATCCATACATACATACGTAATAGTTAGAGCATAAGCGCTTAGGTACTGGTGGATTTAGTGCACTGAAACCCAAGGGCAGTAGGCCCGAGGGCTGTGTGCACTAAATTCACCAGTACCTAAGCGCGCATGCTCTAAGTATTTTAGATCCCGTTTACGCATGCCCAGTTGCCACTAGCAACTTTATTTATCAGCATTTTCGCAGAAATGGCTAAACGCAAAAAATAGTGCACACTTACCAAGTTAGTACACCTAGTAACAATATAGCAACGGGATCTAAATACATATAACATATACCCGATTTTGCATTATCCACACTGTCTCGCTCACTACGCTCGCTCGCCAACAAAAAACAAAAAATATATTATATATATATATATATATATCGCGGACTCATTAGAGAGTCAGCTCCGCTCGCTTCGCTGAATTATGCGTTATGTCGTTCTCTTATCAGTCGCTGCGGTTGGTTAATGTAACGTTGGTCGGGCTTTTGTAGGCAGAATCGTCCCCCTCTCTCAACTCTAAACCCTTGCAACTCTAAAACCCTGGGTTTATCGTATGCTCCAACTGAAATGTTTAAAGGTTGCCAGATCACCTTAGAACCGTGGGGGAAGGTAGCGCTCAAAATGAAGGTTACTGACAATGGAGGAATAGTATCATTCATTATCACCAGCAAGGTATCAGAATATCATTGGTACAATTCCATTAGTTGTTGTGGTTGCTGTAATTAGTTGTTGTTGTTTGTTTTTTGTATTGTTGTGGTCATGGTTGTTGCTGTAAACTACATAATATAGTTAAGCAGTTATAGTCAACATATTTAATGGTGAACAAATGCAAAGAAGTCGTAGTTGTTGTTGTTGTTTAGACAACATATTTAGTGGTGAACAATGCAGAGAAGGCCCAGGATTCTTACAAGAGTCGCATGGCCCAGAAGTGGGGCATTCCTGTCGTCTCTACAGAATTCATCCACAAGTGTGTAGAGGCTGGTAAACTGGTGGAGGTAGACCCGTACGTTGTGGTGGGGAAGACAGCCGCCAAGGAGTTCAACTCGGGAAAAATTATAGGTATGCTACATATGCACTTATGTGTGACAATCCATCAGTATTTGTGGTCGAACTGTGTGGTCGCATGTACATACATGTATGTTTGTGTTAACGATTATAGTGCTCTATTGCTTCCCAAGAATACTTTTTTAAATTGTTTTTATTATTTTGTGTGTGTGGGGTGTGGGGTGAGGAGGAGGAATAAAATATAGCTGTTGAAAGAAGCTAGTATACACTTGCATGTACAGCTAAGTGAGAAGTACAATGTGTATCACTACTGATTAATTAATAAATTAATTTTTTGTTTGTCAGCATCTACACAAGACAAGGCCAATGCTAGCAAGAGGATGAAGAAACCCAAATCTACCATCAATATGAACGAACCCAGGTAAGAACAGATATGTGGGGTATGGAAGATTATCAAAATGAACTTATACATATAATAGTAAAAAAGATGACGTCAAACTATAATTAGCCTAATAGAGGCTATACATACCTTACTCATGTGTTGAGTGTGTTGTGAATGTGTGTTTAGGTTGGACCTTTTACATAAGTGGGTGGAGTTTAGGGTGTGTATATGTGAGTTCGTGTTGGACCTTTTACGTAAATGGGTGGAGTTTAGAGGGTGACCTGTTTTTTGTGTTTTTTTTCAACAGTTGTAACAGATTCATGTAGTCACAAGCCTCTTCTGTACTTGCCATTTTTATTCGTGCCACTTTACGTTGGACGGGATGTTTGATTATACCATGACTGCTTCTCAGTGTTTGTTTTTTTTTGTTGTTGTTGTTGTTGTTGTTGTTTTGTTAATTAACTTAGGGTTTGTGTATGGCCCCATAAGCTGGCCTGTGTATGGCCTGGTGCTCCTTCATTTCCAGAAGACAACTATGTCATTGCCAGACATTCCTTCTTGCAGGTTAGGAGTTAGTTGCTACTAGGTAATTAAAAATGTAATATTTTGTATTAAAATATTTTACAGAAAACAGACTCCAGAACACAGAAGACTTCCTTTGCTTGTCTGGAGATTCATGTAGTCCCAGAGAGTGAGGATCTAGCTCCTCGATACAGAGTTTTCTCCCACACAGGGACTCTGGAGGGGAAACTGGTGAGGAATGTACCCCTAGCACTCATGTTATGGCTTCTAAGAAGTATAACCCAAATGACCCAGGGAATACCCTGGCTATTATTATTTGGTTAACCCTACCAAGGTTTTACACGTAGTTATTCTTTTGTTGTTTGAAATTTTAAACCAATTTTCATGCAAAAGAATCTATTCTCTCTTTTTTTCTTTTTTTTTCAATCATATTTATATGTGAATTGAAAGTATTTTAATGTATACAATAAGGTTATAGAATAATAAAATCCAACTTTATACGGGTAAATAAGTGGTTTCAACACAGAATGAGTATGCCAATCACTTCTAATATTCCAATAAACTGGATCAAACCTTCTCTTGCTTGCTGCTCTTACACTCCTAGCACTTTTCTACTACTACAGATTCATCACCCCTTCCTACTAATACCTGTAGTAGGTAGACTTCCATTCCTACTGGACTTAGTACTCCCAAGTAAAAATTCCATACAAGATCTAGCAAGATCAAGTACCTTTTGGTAAGATTATGCAAGACAAGATGCGTTCTATACTTCTCTTGTGTGCATGATTTTGCAAGATCACTCAAGATCTTACAAGTATTTCAATCAAGTTTATTCTTGTGAGTTCTTATTCTTTAACTACAAGATAAATCTTGCATGATATTGCATAATCTTGTTTATTTTTAAGTTAAGATTAATCTCGCACTTTCTTGTCAAAATTGTACAGGCAAGATCTTCGATTTTCTTACAGGAATTACTACATAGGACTGATCTTGTAACATCCTATAAATGCAAGATAGTTCAAGATCTTGCTTAAATTTAAGTTGTGATACTTTTTGAACATTCTTATAAGTTTAACTAGCAAGATCCTTAAAGATCTCGGGAAGGTTATTTGCTATGATATGCCAGTTTATTCTTGTAAGTTCCTGTTGTTTTTACTGCAAGATAAATCTTGCATGATATTGAATGATCTTGCTTATTTTTAAGTTAAGATTAATCTCGCATATTCTTGTCAAAATAGTATGAGCAAGATCTTCGATTTTCTTACAGGAATTGCTACATAAGATAGATCTTGTAACATTCTATAAATGTTTGTAGTTTATTGAGGTAAAATATATCTTAAAATTACTTATAAGTAAACAAAGATCTTGATTTTCTCTGTGAAATTATTATTAGGGTAGGTTTATGTGTCTACATTTACAATCCATTACTTTTGGGTTAGGCAGAATCTGTTAAAATCAAGTATAAAAAAATATAATGGACCTTGGCCGACGGCCGTTCTACGGAACGGAATTCGGAACTTTTTTTTGTCTCCTACTGTATGTATGCTTTTTTTTTAGGTCTAGTGATCACAGTTTATCTAAGATTAAGATTGAGTTGTTCCAGGCCTGGTTAAATTTGCCATAGTATTTACATGATTAATGTTTGTAGTCATTTACACAAACATATACTGTGCACAAAGACTGCAAGTTCTGAAAAAATCTAGACTTATCTAGCTACAGCACAAATTGTGATTAAGGTGAATTTTCATTATTAAGTAATATTAGGGAGGGCATTTAGAGACCATAGTAAGAGAGCAATAATAAATCTTGTGATGAAGTACTGAAGCAAAAACAATAAATATTTTACATAATTTAGAGCTATATCTGTGTAATCTGTACTTGGAACAGCAATATATATTGCCTCAACATGAATAAACAGTTGTACTACTTACAATAATAGACCTGGGCAAAATTTTTAGAATCTATCCATGCATGAAGACTTTTCAAGATTGTACAAATTGAAAATAATTAAAGCAATTAAACCTCACAGTACACATGTCAGTGATATAGAAATAATGTAGCATGGAAAGCATTAGTGGTGTTCATAATTGTTGGGAATATTAATAATGTATGAATAGCTTGAGTTTTGGCATGATACTAAGACACATTTATTTATAATATTCGAAAGTGGAATTGCACAAGTGGGCTTCAAATCATTTTCAACTTGAATGATGAAAGAACTCAATAAATCCGCTCTGGCATAATCTTGTAACTTCGATCGTGCTGAATATCCGATACTGTTTAAGAAAGATGATTGAGTTTTTTTATATGGTTTGATTAGAGCAAAAGGAGGAGTCAAAGTAAATGTTTGTACTTGGCCATACTTTTACGTCCATTAGAAATAAAACAGCAAATTGAACTATTCCTTTTCCCTTTATCATTAAATGCTTTTATTATTGTACTGTGATAATAAAGTTTTTAAAAAATAGTTGCCTTTGCTAGACTAATACGTGTTACGGTAGCAATTGCACTTTGTTATTCCTCACTATAAGGCTGACTTTACTCAGTGGACCAATGGAGTATACTCCAGTGCTGATGTTTGTCATGTTGCTCCGTTTTTGTGAAAGGGATGACATGGGCTTTAAGAATTCCATTGTGTCAACATTCTCCACTTTAGCTGGTTGGTCGGAAAGCATTCCCACTGTGTGTGCTACATCAATAGAAAAGATTAATTGCTCAGCTAACTTTCTTTTAGAGTGCAGCATACTAACCATATGACCATTCATACTTTCAAAGCCGAATAGTGACTGTGTCCACAAGGGACCCCAGAGTCTAACATAGTGAGCCAAGTGGGTCAAACAGTGCGTACTTAACGTACAACCATTGATTCCGTACAGCTCAGGTAGCATAACGTAGAAATCTGTTAGCATCGTTTCTGCTGCTTTTATTTGAATCTCTGTTAGCTCAGAACGAAGAAGAATGTGAATCGCACAAACTAATAAAGAAAAATGGTGCAAATACAGCGGTGCTAGTTTATTTTCAAGTAGTGGAAGTGAGTAATAAAGGAGCCAGTTTCGTAATTCATTTGCCTTCCAGTGCTTTCTATGTCTTTCAAGGCTTCTGGGTGCCCTTGCAAAGTCATGTGGTGGCCTTTGACACAGTAGATCTTTATCTATCTGCTTCACCTGAATTCCAATATAAAAAGGAGATGCATAGAATTTAACCACCTTTCCAAAAGCCACTTGGTTACACCTTCTAAGACACAGTGCATGTAATCAATAGGTATGTCACTGACTAGATTAACAAGTCCAGTTAATGGAGACTTTCCTTTAATTCCCTGAACTACAGTCTTACTTTTTTCAGCATCTTCTGCATTTTTTACAACTGACTCATTAGTACGGAGATCATGAGTGTCATCTGGTGGATAATACTGAGATACAGTTCTTACTCCCGGATTAAGACATGTTGGGCATCCATTGACACCATTAAACTGGTTCATTTTCAATACTTGGGCTTTTGCAACTTAATCGAATAAACCAAATGCTGGGACAAAGTGCACAAGTTTTGTATTATTGGATGTTCTTAATGCTATACCATCATTTTGTAAGTCTTCAAATAATGAAACAAGGGGCTTGAGCAAAACAGACATTGGAGGTTTGGATTCTCCTGACCAAACTGCTAGTGTTATTATATTATCCTTATTCATGCGTATTGAGGGGGGTAAAATAGTTAATGCCATTAATAAGGTTCATACAGTAACCACTGAAGACTTGACGGGAGAAATGCCATCTGTGTTAAATATGATACCACGATGTGATATATCTTTCCCTCTTTTTCCATCATGTATATCTGCCAAAATAGTGTCCTTTGATTCTGGGCTTATAATAAGATCTTCACTATTTCCTGCACAAAAAAGTGCAGAATATATAAACATTAGCAAAGCATTAAGTTTATAACACTTACTTTTGATTACTCTTGTGATTGCTTTCTTAGGGTTAAATTAGGGTATCTTGTTTGGAATTTGCACAATTAGTACACTCTGTTTGACCAGGTAAATACTCGGTGTGACATACATGGCAATGGTAGTGTGCAGTACATTCAGATGAATATTGACCAAAAAATTTCTTAAATTTATGCACAGATGTCGGTAAGTGATTATTGGCTGGACAAACTAATTGAAGAAGTTCTAGTAATTTGGCTATTGTGGTGAACGGGAGACGGCAAGCTCATTTAAACTCCATTATTGCACAATATGCTCCACTTATGCTAATGTTAGCCCCCTCATGTAGAGGTTCAAACATATTATCTTCCAACTTTTCCTCAGCATTCTCTTCAATCAATATATCTTCAAGTTCACTTTCTGTATCTGAACTGCTTGAGATACTCACAATTTCAGGATCACTAGAGCTGGTATAGTTGTCCTGTGATACTTCTTCCAATTGCTCCTTCATGTTGCCATTCATATTTAAGTCAACTGTATTGGAGCTAGCTTGTTGTGGTAATGTAGGCCTTAAGGAAGTAGATACCACATTTGAAAGCAATACTTTATGTTGAACTCTTTTGTTGGCAGGTTTTAGTACTTTCTATCTTTTTAAGCTGTGTGAAAAATCCAGTGATGTAAGTTGCATGTACATACTTACACTTATAGCCTTACCCTTTATGTAGTCTCCACCAAGTAGTTTTGGGAAGTGGTGCTCCATTATTTTTGACATACTTTTTGTAGGATCCACGTGACCTGCTTTCCATCTTCTTTGTTTTGTTTTGTTTTTTATTTGTTCATACTGCTTTACTCTATTTAAACAAAACTGTAATATAAAGCATGCATGCAAAAAAGAGGGAACTACAACATGTAGAAATATTGTAAAAAAGCACATGTATGTTAAGCAGCTGCCACCCTCCTCCCCCAAAACTATAGTAGATAGCAAAATTTTCAAAAGAATAGCTTTACTTCCAAGTTCAACTGAAGTAACTAATGTCTACCAGTGAGGAGATCGAAGAAATCGAGTCAGATAATGAGAAAGAATCCACCCTAACTGGAGGCAAGAGAAAGAGGATAGGAGGTCTAGTCAGGCTGGTTAATGTGAGCGATGCTCCGACTCTACCAATCAGTCAGACTTATCCTCACTTATCCCGTAATGCCTGTACCGAGTGGGCACCTGAGTAACTGCAGCAAAAACCCTCCCAAGGTAGTCACCACCAACTCAGAGAAAAAATAGTCTTTTCAAAACTTGACTTATACAGAACACTGAATAAAATGAGAAAAGTGAATGGTTAAAACTAGTAGGGGAGTAATAGCATGGCAACATGACAACGACTTGAGTGGCTTAAGAATGAACATGACAAAATGACACAATTCAGTTGAGTGGCCTAAAGATGAACATAATGTCTCAAACAAATAACAATGTCCACATCCAGATTGCTGGCACTAAAAACTAATTATTTGAGACTGCGGCTGGACCATCCTGGGGGGGCAGGGAGCAGAGAAGTGGTATCACTTTCCTTGCAGTTCGCACATAGGTATTCTTCCCAGTTGATAACTCAACAACTCTCACAACTCCATCATTTCCAGGAAAGGTGTTCGAAACTCTTGCCAGTGGCCAGGCTCTCGGACGAGCTTCAGGTAAGTCTTTACATAACACTATGTCACCAATTTGCAGATTCTTCTGTGGTTGCAGCCACTTATTGTATCTGTTGAGGCTTTGTAGATATTCCCCAGACCATCTTTCCTATAGCTCATCGACATAATGCTGCATCAAATTCCAGCGACGAATAGATGAAGTGCTGCCAGTACTGATGTTCATTGGAGGAAGACAGGTCAGTAGTCTTCCTACTCGAAAGTGCCCTGGTGTAAGAATCTCCATGCCATCATCTGGAAGTGTTTCAATAGGCAAAAGTGGCCTACTGTTTAATATTGCCTCTGTCTGTGCCAGCACAGTTGCAAGTTCCTCAAAGGTGAATGCAATAGTTCCTAAGGTTTTCTTCAACAGATTCTTCATGGATTTAACTCCAGTTTCCCATATACCACCAAAGTTAGGAGACTGACTAGGGATCCTGGACCATCTTATCTTCTGGGTGGCCAGAGCATCTGCAATCTCTGACTGGTTATCCTGAAGTAGTTTGTAAGCCACTTGAATTTCTTTCTCAGCCCCAACAAAGTTTCTGCCATTGTCAGAAAACACCTGATGTGGTAGGCCACGACGAGCAATGAATCTCTTGAAGGCAGCCAGGAAAGCCTCTGTGCTCAGGTCACTCACAGCCTCTAAGTGTATGGCACGTGTGGACATACAAACAAAAACAGCGACAAATGCTTTAACTAATACTGGCTTACGAATCCGACCGAGCTTGACTTGCACACAGGTCCTGCAAAATCGATCCCAACATTGCTGAATGGAGGAGATGGAGTTACTCTCGAGGAAGGTAATTGCCCCATCATCTGCTTGGCTGCCTGGGCCTCCACCTTTTTGCAGGTAACGCAGGCTCGAGTCACATTCCGAACAACACGTCTTGCACTTGTGATATGATACTCAGCAGCAACCATTGCAATCAGGAGGGTGGGGCCTGCATGCTGATGCCGTTGGTGAAGATAGTCAACAATCAATCGACCAAAGTGTGATGGCCCATAAACAATGGGAGGATGCTTGATACTTTCTGCCCATTTAGAGTTGCTGAGGCGTCCTCCAACCTTGAGGATTCCCAACTTGTCCAGCACTGGATTGAGGTGCCAAAGAGAGCTATGGTTATGAATTTGACAACCCTTCTTGAGCAGGTCCATCTCTTTGCTGAAGTGTCTCTGCTGGTGTAGGCTCAGAATTCTCAACTCAGCTTCCACTAGTTCATCTACAGTAAGATAAGACGGAGTCAAAACTTTCATTATTTTCTTACTTATCTTGTAAAAGAAACGAAGTATCCAGGCAGTGACACGAAGTAGTCGGCAAAATGAGTTGTACCTCTGGTCCAAGTCGAACTTAGGTAAGTTGATCAACACTATATGCTTCCTTAATCCTGGCAAGTCTGCTGGAGGTACCGTCACCTTCTCTTCTGGCCACAGATGAGGAGGGAGTAACAGCCATGGAGGTCCTGACCACCAGAGACTGGAATCAAGAAGACGAGAGGGAAGAACACCTCGAGATGCCAAATCTGCAGGGTTGTCTTAGGATTACACATGTCTCCAGCGGCAGGGGGGAAGTATCTCAACAGTTTGTGCTACCCGATTAGCCACAAATGTCTGCAACTTGTGTGGAGGTACCTGCAACCATCTCAGAACTATGGTTGAATCTGTCCATGCAAATGCTTGGTTGAGATCTAAATGAAGAGTTGAGCAGACATACAAGAGTGTCTTCGACAGGAGATGAACTCCGCAGAGCTCTAACTTGGGAATTGTGACTGGCTTCAAAGGTACCACCTTTGACTTGGCAAAGATGAGTGTTGAAGAAGTGGTTGCATCAGCATATAAAACTCGAAGGTAAATACAACATGCATAAGCAGTTTCAGATGCATCTGAGAAGCCATGTACTTCCACATGCTTGATTTCTCTACCATGACCATACATACAACGACTTATAGGATGTTGATTCAAACTGAGCAGACCATCACGCCACTCCTGCCATTCCTGAGAAAGATCTTCTGGTAGAGGATCATCCCATCCCAGTTGACACTGCCAAAGCTTCTGTAAAAATAGCTTAGCGAGCACAATGGTAGGTGTGTAGAACCCCATTAAATCATTGAGTTGTCCTAACTCTGAAGAGACACTCGTTTAGTGATGTCACCAGTAGCTGAAGATGTAATTGGTATTGCAACATAGAAGGTGTCCTGGGTAGTATCCCAGTGTATTCCCAAGGCTTTATGGTTGTTTGGTAGTACTTGCACTGTTTCTTGTTCTCTGAGGTCCACCGGAACTGACGCCAGCACATTGGATGAGTTACTGCGCCATTTTCTAAGAGTGAAATGAGCTTGACTAAGCAGCATATTGAGCTCCTCCCTTAGAGTGATTGCCTCATCCTCAGTATCTGCTCCTGAAAGACAATCATCAACATAGAAATCTTGCATGACTATATGAGCTGCTCGAGGATACTCTTGTTGATAATCCTGGGCCACCTGACGCAGGACCTGAGTGGCCAAAAATGGGGAACAGTTCACTCCAAATGTCACTCGACACATTCGTGCTTCCTGTAGTTCTCCTCCAGGTACTGGACGCCACACAAATCGATGTAGATCTCGATCGTCCTCAGCAAGACTCACCTCCCGGAACATTTTTGAAATGTCTCCGGAGAGCGCCACTCTGTGTCTTCGGAATCGTAGAAGGACATCAGTGATGAGTGGGTAGTAGCATGGTCCTTGCAGCAAAACATCATTCAGGGATCTTCCATTGCTTGTAGATGTTGAGGCATCACATACCACCCGTAGCTTGGTGGTTGTAGAGATGGTCTTACGAACACCATGCATAGGCATATAAAAACAAATGTTTTCTGGCTTACACAAGTCCTGCCTTGGGACTGGCTCTGCATGTTCCAGGCTGAAGTATTCCAGAATTCCTTGCTGATAAGCATCCCAGATGCCTTTGCGCTGCAGAGACTTTTCATTGCTGAGGTAGCGTTTGACAGCCAATTCTCGTGAACAGCCAAGAGTAGTGTCCCCATCGATCTTTGGCAGACTGACTTGGTAGCGACCATTAGGGAGTCTTGTGTAAGTTTGAACAAAGTGGGTAACAGCTCTCTCCTCCTCAGGTGAGAGCTCGGAAACTGAAGGCAGCTCTTCCATCTCGGCTGATGTCATGTTCTACATTAACAGAGGCAATGTGTAAAGATTGTATAGTTTGAGTCTTACTTTTGGATGGGAGAGAGCCTTCCACTGTCCAGCCATACACAGTCTGATACACAGCCAAAGTGTCATCATTTGTGGTCACTCTCCCATTGAGGTAGATCCAGGGTCGTACTCCAATTCCCAGTAGCATGTCTACATGGCCACCCTTGTCAAAATTAGGATCAGCAAGTGGCAACTTGTTAAATGCTGGGTTATTTCTGACAGCACTAGCATCAATGGTGGTGTCTCGGGAATAATGGAATCAAGCAATGATACTGTTAGAGGAAGAACCTTGTCAGGATCATCTGGAGATATCAGACGCAATGTGGCAGTATGTGTACTGTTTGCAAGAACAGCTCCTGTCAAACCCGAAAACCGTGCGAGTTGCCTGGCTTTTGTGAGCTTCAACTGATTGGCAAGACGATGAGTAGCAAGAGACACATGAGATCCTCCATCTATAAAGGCTCGGGCTTTCACAGTGCCGTGAGGTCCTTCCACTAGCACCTGACAGGTGGGTGATATAGCAATATCTTCTGTCTTCAACGTACGACTAATACTGACTTGAGCTGGCACAACTTCTGGAGTTTCCTTCGTTGATGTTGTAGTATTGACCATTGGCCACCTGTTCCTGTGGAGCAGCGTGTGATGCCGTGCTCCACACTGTCTACAAGAGTACTTTGAGGAGCATTCAAAACCTCTATGCCCGACTGTAAGGCAGTTAAGACACAACTGATGATTCCTGGCGAATTTATCTCGGTCTTCTACTGACAGTTTATTGAAAGAATCACACTGATGCAAAGAATGATCTTGCTGGCAGTGCACACATGACCTGCGTGTATGACTGAGCAAGATTGGTTTGGTCTTCTTTGACGACAGGATGGAAGTAGAGGGCTGAGTACCTCCAGATGTTTTATTCATACTCTTGGTGGGTGTGGCACTATCAATGAGTTGCAGTTGATCCTTAAAAAATCTTTCCACATCTTGTAAGGTTGGTGTTTTAGACTTGAGATGATGCAGTACAGTTTTCCATTCCTTGAACAATTCATCACTAAAGCTCAGTTCCAATCCCGCAATAAGAAATGTGTCAAGAGATGAATGCTCATACTTTTGGAGTGACTTTATATTAGACATAATGTCAGTTCTGGCCTCCTTGAGGGACTTCTGAGTTCTTCCAATTGAGGTACGATTGAAATACTTCTTGACTCTGGTACGATATATTGCTCTAGGTTGATCATATTAATCCTTGAGAGCTTTAACCATCTCTTTGTAATCTCTTTGCTCAAAGGCTGTAGCTATGATGGCCTTAGCCTATTTTGACTTGACAGCTGATGACAAGTAAATAGCCTTCTCTGAGTCTATAAGCTTAGTGTCATGACTGAGTGCTGCTGAGAAATCTTGCCAGAAACGTTCCCAATCCAGCATTTCTCCACTGAACTGAGGCATCTCTATACTTGGCATCTTGAGTCGAGATGATCTATCATGTGAGGCTGAGCAAACACTTGAACTTCCTTCACTTATTTTCTCTGGACCCTTGGAAGACACTACATCAACTGCACCTTCTAGTGCCAGTATTCTTGCTCTCAAAATAGACCTCTTATGGGAGTAATAGCATGGCATCATGACAACGACTTGAGTGGCTTAAAGAATGAACATGACAAAATGACACAATTCAGTTGAGTGGCCTAAAGATGAACATAATGTCTCAAACAAATAACAATGTACACGTCCAGATTGCTGGCACTAAAAACTAATTATTTGAGACTGCGGCTGGACCAAGGTCGATTAGATTTATCAAGTGAGCACATTTTCTCCTTAGTTCTAGTCATAAAATTGAGTTTCTAATTTTTTATTTTTTTTATTTCCCTGACTCTAGGGAAGATTACTGTGAGGTGCAACCAAACCAACAAGAAATTTAAGGTTGATATCCAAAGATGATGGCACACCACTAAGCCAAGAGGACATGAATGAAGGCAGCCAACTTCTAATGGAATATAAGAAGAAGTCATGGTCAGTTACTGTTACATCCAGTAATACTGAATCCTCCAGTCCAGCAGATAAGAAAAATTATTGTGACAGAGTGGACCAAAGCATGAAACTTGGTATGCAGGTTCGGTTTGGCATATATAACAGTATCAGAAGGGGTGCCAAAAAAAATTGTTTAATTAAAACAATTTTTTTTAAAGTGTGAAATTTTGATTAACAGTTAATTATGTAAAAGAGCTCAATATAAATTGTTTATTATAATGTATTGTGGTTTAATACTTTAATGTTAATGACTAGGAGTCACCTGACATTACAGGCAGCTAGACTATTTAATAGAACTAGCTACCCAGATAGCTAGCCACAGGTGTAGCAAGTTTCAGAGAATTTATTTCAGTAGAATAAAACCATAATATTTCGGCTTGTGGAGCCTTCTAGTGGTTACTGAACTGAATGAGGGTTACTGAACAAGGAACTTTGTATAAACAGATGATACAGAACATGAGATCATTGTGTGGTGGGGCACAGCCCCTGGGTTAGTTGGTGTTGGACAATTTCTGTGACATGTGAGTTGTACTTGGGAGGTGTGAAGGTGTAGTCATAATTGAATTAGTGGCCCCTCCAGAATGACTGCCACTAATTCAATTATGACTACACCTTCACACCTCCCAAGTACAACTCACATGTCACAGAAATTGTCCAACACCAACTAACATTCCCATTGCACTCTCCCTTTAAAGTTTTACAATTGTTTTTAAATTATTCAACATATATTTTTCTATTACCTTGACAGCACAACGGGGTAAATCTGCTGCACATTCCTGCCAGAAATCCGCAGTGCTTATGGTCGGAGCCTATTGGATGTTCTATTTTCCAAGGAGGAACAAGCTCACTCTGTTGTCATTGAATCGGTCAAATCGAATAAACCGCCACTCTCCCCGCAAAGTGTGCAATTACTATTTGGTATGTTTTTAGTACATCAACTCAATAAGTAATTTAATAGTTTCTTTACAGATTGTGTTCAAAACGATATAAAGATCATGACCACCGCAAGTTGATGGCTACATTGAGCCAAAAGTGTAGGGATGCTGGAAAGCACATGACGGATGATGCCAATGAATCAGAAACTACTTCAGATTAGTTAATCTTAACATTTAAAATGGTATTTCAGTCCCTCCTAGTGCAATAGTTTGCCACTGATTATCTTTACTTGTTTAATTTTGTTGTTGTTGTCATTGTTTTTTGTTTGTTTCTTTCTTTTGTTCATTCCAGTTCCATTTTGCTACACCATTATGATAAGTTCTAATTTGTAAAATCATTGGTTATTGATAAAAATCAACACATCTTACTTCTATACTATTATACATTATTAATTATTATTATAATGATAGATGTGATCTTCTCAAGATCCTGCGTGAAAAAGTATCATACTGAAACTTTTAGCAGCAGTGATCTTACGAAGTAACTACCAAGTGATCAAACCTCTATACTTCTTATATCTTGTAAGAAGGGTCATGTGTGAGTGTACACATAATATCTTCGATCACTAGTCTTGCAAGTAATTGCTGTGTGATCCTACCTGATATGGTTCCAAAATCATGTATGATCTTGCATGAAAGATTGTCCAGGAATAATCATGCATTATCATTCCTGTAAGATCTCAAACATTTTAACAACCATGATCTTGCTAAATAATCCATGTGTGATCATACCTGATATGGTTCCAAAATCATGTGTGATCTTGCTTGCATGATCTTAAGGGAATAATCATGCATGATCATTCCTGTAAGATCTTGAACTAATTGCCAACCATGATCTTGCTAACTAATCCATGCATGATCACACCTGATATGGTTCCAAAATCTTTAGTGATCTTGCGAGTGTGGTCTTGCAAGATCACTAACATTTTTTTTGTAAGATCTTGCAAGAATTTTTTCTTGGGCTGCTTCATTATACAAGCTTCCCTGCGGCTCATCATTACTTTATATCTACAGCTCTAACCTCAGTAAAATGGCTGCACATGTAGCTAACTATCTGTCCCTTCGTTCTCCAGAAGCTCAGTAGCCTCGAAGGTTGTAAAACAAGAAGCCATAAGCTTCTGATTGAACGGTTCGAAAAATCAGTAAAGGGTCCACCATAAATTAAGTTTGTTATTTTTAACTGATTAATCGGAAAGAGCAGTCTTTTAGGCGTCTTTTCATTACCGTATGTCATGCATAACTTTAATATTGTATTTTTAATGATTTTTTTATAATGATAGATTTCCGTGGCCGCATTTATGTGGCCGCAACGGTTAAAAGGTTAAGGAAAACAGGTGAAAATGGAGAACTTACTACTCACTGGCACCTGAACTTAGTTATTCAGCACTTGGTGGTAGAAGAAAGAAGTTAATTATTAGTACAAATTAAAAGAGCTGTAGGATGGTCTTGAAAACATAATCATTCTATCTTGTTGAGGAAATAGTAAACAGTAACTAAGTTTGCAACCTCACTATACAGCAGTTATTATGTTTTCATGTATTAATTGTTATTCTATTTCTGTTTTCCACAGAGTGTTGTTGTTGGTGGCAAGAAGGAGTGTCGCTATGTGTGGAGTCGTGTGGATGTGGAGTATGTGTACTCACAGCTCTACCAACACTTCTCCTCTTCACCTCACAACCTCACCAACTCACACAGCACACCTGCCACACTCAATATTGGATCTCCACTCATGGAACAGGTAAAGGGTCCACCTGGAGCATAAGCATTTGTGTTATCGTGAATGATAGGGCATATACTTGTAATCTTTCATCCATGTTTGTTTGCAACTTGTGTTGCCATTTTAGATGGTGTCAGAGACACATACTTCAGGGTCTGAAGGGTCAGAGGTCAATCCTGATGTTCTTAAACTCATGGAGTATCTGTGGGAGGAGGCTAGCGGACAGCTTGAAAGTGCGTTCTCTGTTCCCGTGGCAACCATCAAGGCAGACCAAGTGGACAAGGCAGAGGCAGCTTTGCTAACTATCAAGAGGCTAATACAGGAAGGGACGAGCGAGAACCTCAGTAAGAAACGCTTGGTTTGCAATTTTAAATTAGATTGGACAGTTAAACTACATTTAAGGCTACCTTGTCTCATTTCAAATCACGTGTTAGTTTCAGAATCACATGTTAGGTTCAGAATCATGTGTTAGGTTCAGAATCATGCGTTAGTCAGTATTTCCACTCCATTAGTTTCATAATTGTGTGTTAGTTTCAGAATCATGCATTAGTTTCAGAATCATGTGTTAGTTTTACAATCATGCATTAGTTTCAGAATCATGCATTAGTTTCTGAATCATGCATTGGTTTCAGAATCATATGTTAGTTTCAGAATCATGCGTTAGTTTCAGAATCATGTGCTAGTTTCAGAATCACGCATTAGTTTCAGAATCATGTGTTATGTATTTCTACTCACTGATGTGTTTCACAGAGTCTAATATCAGTAAACACTCGTCAGAGTTCTACTCGTGTCTGCCGCACTCCAAGGAGAGCGCTCAGAGCAACCCCATCAACAGCATGAAGGTGATCAGTCAGAAACAGGACTTGTGTCAGCTAGTGAGGGACATGGTGGCTGTGAGCGAGGCCACCAACTGGTCCATGCAGAGCGGACCAGTAGCCAAGTACCGGTCCCTGCGCTGCCACATAGACAGCTTGGACCCACAATCAGAGGAGTTCTTGGACCTAGAGAAACACATGCTAGAAACTGCAGACCAGTGAGTCAGTTTTACAGACTTCTCTTAATTAGAGAAGGGTGGAGTACAGTGAGTATTTATTTTCCCTTGTATTCAGTCTAATCTGCAGCAAGGACGTCCATGTGAGAGGTGTATACTGTGTTAGTCGACCAGTAGAACTCAGTCACTTCACACACAACATAGGCAACAGACAGCTCCTCTTCCACTCCTCTCGAGTACAGAACTTTGTTGGAATCCTGTCCAGGTGAGTCTTTAGTTGAATAGCTACAGCATTACATGTACAAACTCTCAATTCTTCAGAGCTTTGTGTGTGACAGTGAAACTTAGTGTATATAGTAGTTTCCCTCAATGAAAGTTTATGACCTTTCATGTGGGCTTTTTTTTTTTAGGAAAGCGAAAGTTTATGGTCAATTTTTTCTATGAGGAACACAAGTGGTTATAAACTTTCACTTACCTTAAAAATATAGCGCTCATAAAGATGCTTGTCAATGAGTTGATATTATTTTGATATTGGGGGGCTGCAGTCTCTGAAACTATAGATAGTGTGTGTGTGTGTGTGTGCACGTGTTTGTGTGCATGTGTGTGCATGTGTGTGTGTGATTTGCGTGCATGAATAAATTACAAGATGACTCTTTGTTACTCACATTATAGAGCTCAATAGGGTCTTTGATGACTTTACACACCTTGCTCAAATATTTCTTATCTTTGTAGAGGTCTTCTGCTGCCCAAGATTGTAGTGGATGACCATGGAGGTACCAGGAGCGACCCAGGCATGCTTGGCTCTGGCATCTACTTTGCTGGCTCCTCCAGGTATGCATGTATTTATTAAATGAGTATCTTTTGTGATTATATCTTTCTTTCTTTGTCCATATATGATTTATTCATTTCATATTTTTCAGTTTATCTTGCAAGTATTCTAGTCAGGGAAAGACAGGAAGAAGAACTCGACTCATGCTCGTGAATGAAGTAGCTCTAGGCAATGTCAAGGTCAGAGTACATTATGAAGACCTTGTGAATCTAATGCTGTATATAATACAAGTTTAGCACAGTCCAGTGTAGATCACAGGAGAAGGATATTTACATAGTGTGGTGTTCCTCTAGGAGTACACAGAGAAGATGCAAGAGTTGACTTGTCCACCTGAAGGATATGACAGTGTCAAAGGAGTTGGAGCCTCTGAAGTCATAGACTCTTTCTTCAAGGTTTGAGAGAGGGTATTGTGTGGTGTATGTATGTGTGTGAGTTTGTTTGTGTTTGTAGTCAGATGAGTATACAGTATACACTCCACACCAGCAGCGCATCAAGTACCTGGTGGAGTTCACCTTGGAGGGAGACGAAGAACCTAGAGACATTGATGAGAAAGACATTGATAAGGAGGCTTCACCAGAGACTAGGGATGAGACTTCTATACCCGACAAAGGTAAAGGGTGGATAATAGGGATGTGCTCAGATTCTATGAAGTGGTGAAGTAGTAGTACCACATCTTTTCTTTATTCATGCATGGAGTGGTTGCGATACCACTTCTGCAACTTATAATCAAGGGAAATCAGCCCTGCTTAAAGAAGGTAAAGCAATCACCAAAGCTTCAAAAGACCTCACGTCTTATGAGCGACCTTGGGGCAACACAAGAAGAGATAGCTTGTGCTGGATGTCAAGTATTTCTTAATTTGTATGGGGGTAAAGCTACAGACTGCTTAACTAGTTTGAGGTATTCAAAGTTCATGGAGATGATGTCCAATGGAAAGGTACTAGAACCTGAGCGACTTCCCCCAACTGAAAGAGCAGCCTTTTTTCACAGCCTAAGAGTTCACTATCAAGTGGACACAACTTTCAGATGATAAGTTGGACCCTATGGAATGGGGCTGGAAGCTTCAAGGAAGTGCTCTGATGCCTATTCTGACAGACATAGATCCAGCTCCAGATAAATTGCTAAACTTTGTTCAATGTAAATGCAAAGTCTCCTCCAGAAATCCTTGTGGAACGAATTTGTGTTCATGTCGTAAGAACAAACTGAAGTGTTTATCAGCTTGTGGAGACTGCAGAGGAGAAAATTGTATGAATTGTGAAGAAACTGTGTTGGAAATTGTAAATTCAGATGATGACCTGTAAATATTTGTATTGCACTTTTTCTTTGTTTTTTGTCTTAATTTTCACACCTTAATGTGTTTAAATATAAATATTTCAAATTCCCGTGAGAGGATTTTAGAGGATTTTGAATATGTTAGTCTATGAAAAATTGCGCATTTTTTGATACCAAAATTGTTTCTCTACGGTTTTTTTCGGGTTAAACTCTATATCTACTACACTAATTTGTTAGCGAATACATGTCATTGATTCTCACTTGGCAACGAATAAGCAGTGTGTGTGTGTGTGTGTGTGTGTGTGTGGCCCGAGCAAAAATCCAAGTCGTACCTCCTCGCGGTGCTCGGGGGTAACAGTACATTGTGCTGGCTAACATGACTGGTTGGCATTGTCTAAGTTCACTCAGTTTTTCGTTCTGACTCTGTCAGTTGCTTTGTGAAGACTGTGCTTAAAGTGCTGCAGTGGTGTTGCTAGCCCTCAGTACTAATATCTGTTAGTAAGTTAGCAGTAGAAGTTGACAGATGAGTGTGTTACATAGGAGCCACAATGGCTCAAGAAAGTCAAGACGGATTAGTTTTGGTTGCTGGAATATGCGGACATTAGTTGAAGAGGAATGACCAATCGCAACAGCATTAGTTAGAAGAACTAATAGGAGTGTGACAATAGATAAGAAGGCTTCATTTATGGTAGACGTATTTAGGAAATTTAGCATGAGCATTATAGGGATCAGTGAGACAAAGTGGTTTGGACAAGAGAAGTATGAAGTGGATGGTTTTGTTATACTTCATTCTGGACGTCCAGTACCTGTAGGTGATGAGGCAGTAGAGAGGAATGAGGGTGTGGGGATTGTGTTGGATCCAGTGATGGCACAGATCTGGAAAGATAGTGGTGAAGTATGGAAGCCAGTCAGTTCTCGCATTGTGTACGCTAGGCTAGAATAACATCCACAAGCAGACAGGTTGCCCTGAGTGTAGTTAGTGTGTATGCTCCCACACAAGCAACAAGCCAGGAGATGAAGGATAAGTTCTATGATGAGCTTCAAAGTGTTGTTGATAGCATAAGTGTGGAATATATTCTGTTAGTAGTGGGTGATTTTAATGCTAGGGTGGGTCGTGGTACTCGAGGTGACTGTTGGCAAGGAGTGCGTGGATGTCATGGTGTTGGACAGATGAATGGGAATGGTGAGTCCTTGTTGTCATGGTGTGCTCAGAATGGGATGGTAGTGATGAATACAATGTTTGAGAAGAGGCGTATTCATCAGTACACATGGCAGCATCCTGGTAGTAAGGAGTGGCACTGTATAGATTATGTGCTGATGAGACGTGACCAGAGAAGCTACTGTTGTGATGTATCAGTGTTGAGATCTGCAGACTGCTGGACAGACCACAAATTGCTTCGTGGCCAGCTCAAGCTGTCGGTTATTCGCAAAACCAGGAATCAAGTAAGCATGAAGAAGTTTAATGTAGGTGCATTGAAGGATGAGAGAGTGCGTGATGGATTTGTGGAGAAGGTTGTGGAACTGGTGGAGGAAGGTTTTGTGGATGACTGTGATGGAGCTGACATGTGGGAGGTGGTGAAGGAGAGTATGGTTGAGGCGGCAGAGAGAACACTTGGATGGGAAAGCAGGCGACAGCCTGATTGGTTCAAGGAGAAAGGTCCATCGTTGAAGGTTATCATTGAAGAGAGGAATTGGTTATTTAGAAGATGGCTGAGATCCAGCAACAATGAAGATAGGCAGAGGTGTGTAGCGAAGAGAAGGCAAGTGAATAAGGAAGTGAGGAAAGCTAAGAATGATTGGATGCAAGAGAAAGCAAGGGAAGTAGAAGTTGGCTTTATGATGGGAAATTCACATGGTGGTATGTGGAAGAGCCTCAAGGAGCTGCAGAGAGGTAAATCTGGATTAAGACCAATGAGAACAAGAGTGATAAGAAATGCAAATGGTGATCCTTGCAATAGTGGCGAAGAAGTGATAAATCGCTGGCAAGAGCATTTCTCGCAAGTCCTAAACATCACCAGTAACTATTCGGAGCAATCTGTTGGGTCAGTCCCTCCAACTCCAGTCAGAGATGAGTTAGGTGTTCCTCCTTCACAGGATGAGATTCTAAATGCTTTGTTGACCTTGAAGAGTGGCAAGTCCAGAGGAAAGAGTGGGATACTACCAGATATGGTGAAGTACTGTGGACCAAGGTTACTGGAGCACCTAGAACAACTGTTTGGTAAGGTATGGGAGGAGGGAGTGGTACCGCAAGACTGGAAGGATGCCTTGATTGTCCCTATTCCTAAGAAAGGAGATCTCAGTTACACCAACAATTGGAGAGGAATTAGTCTGTTGGATGTTGTCGGGAAACTGTTTGCCAAGACCATTCAGGGCAGACTTCAGACAATGGCTGAAGAGATGTTGTTAGATTCACAGTGTGGCTATAGAAGAGGAAGAGGTTGTGTAGATATGATTTTTGGGGCGAGACAGTTAATTGAGAAGACAATTGAGCACAACACCAAGATGTTCATGCTTTTTGTTGATTTGAGAAAAGCGTACGATTCGGTTCCTCGTGAGGCTCTGTGGTCTGCTCTGGAGAGGTATGGCATTCCTGATTCGCTGCTCAAGATTGTGAGATCCCTGCATGATGGCATGCAGGCACAAGTGACAGTAGATGGACGAGTGGCTCCTACGTTTGAAGTGCGTAATGGTCTCAGACAAGGATGTGTGCTAGCCCCCACACTGTTCAACCTATACTTTAACCTAGTAATCAGAAAGTGGCAGGAGAAGTGTGGACAAATTGGTGTTGATGTGTTGTATAAGTGTGGTGGCAAGTTAGTAGGTGAAAGGACAAGGAGACCAGACAAGATGACTGTCACAGAATTGCAGTTTGCTGACGACTTGGCAGCTGTCAGCACCACCCGGGTAAAGGTTGAGGAATCAGCATCAATACTTAACAGCATTTTGAGAGAGTGGGGACTCACGATGAGTATGGCCAAGACCAAGTTGCTTGTTGTTGGCAGTAGTGAGGAGGAAGATCTGAGACTGCTGAAACTAGATGGTGGGGAAGTGGAGTATGTAACAGAGTTCAGGTATCTTGGATCCCTAGTAGAAAGTAGAGGTGGAGCAGTTAAAGAAGTAGGAGAGAGAATAGCAAAGGCTAGCAGAGCTTTTGGAGCACTTAGGAAGGCTGTTTTTCAAGACAAAAACTTGTCTCTTGAAACTACGAGACTCGTGTATAAGGCTGCTGTGTTAGGAGTGTTGCTGTATGGCTCAGAAACCTGGACGATAACCAGAGCGTTGAGCAAACGGTTGGAAGTGTTTCATAACCGATGTTTGAGGGGTATTCTGGGTATTACAGCAATGCAGCAATGGTCAGAACATCTGAGTAGTGTGGAGATTGCTAGGCGATTTGGAATGGAGGAATCATTGGATGACTTGATGACTGCTAGGAGGTTGAGATGGCTTGGCCATGTTGCTAGGATGGAGGAGGACAGGGTGCAGAAGAAGTTGTTGTTTGGATGGCTAACTCAACGGAGGCCTGCCGTACCAAGATGAGGTGGAGGGATAGAGTGAGAAAAGATTTAAAGAAGTTTGGAGTGAATGAGAGATGTTGGTACTGTGAAGCACAAGAACGAGGTAGTTGGCGGCAGCAGTGTAGAGAAGGCCTAATAGACGTTACTGATAGAAGGATGAGAGAGTATGATGACCACAGATAGTCTGGCTGTTGAAGGGTTGGACCCAGAAATAATTGGTATAGAAGTAACTTTGGTATCAAAAGAAGCACAATTTTTTGTAGAACAACATATCCAAAGCCCACCCAATGGCTACTATGAGTGCCCCTACTGTTCAGCCCTTTACATGTCATACATGTGGTCGGTCATTTAGAAGAGCCCAAGACATATCTAGACACAGATGTGTCACAACACGACCAAGGAAATAATTTAGAATTCAAGTAACTACTATCTGTCAGTCTGCTTAGCAGAGGTGCATCACCCTTGGGTGGCATCCTTCAAGGTTCAAGGTGTGTGTGTGGACAGATTCACATACTATACATCGACATTTTTGTTTTTGGTGGTGGTTCTTTTATTCTCATTCAGTATTGACTTGTTTTTCTTCTTCTTTAACCCACCTTCTCCCTTTTTCTTTCAGTGAGTCTGGATGACGTGAAAGACATAGCAGACCCTCTGCAGAAAGTGGAGGCGGGGCTGAAGGTGGGAGGTGCAGAAGTGCCCCTGGAGAGTGTGCACGTTTGTGCCCAGCTGTTGGACCTGGCAGCTCGTGTGGTTGTCCTGCAGGCCTACAAGAACAAGAGTAGCATGCCCATAGAGGCCAAGTATGTGTTTCCCCTGGACGACATGGCCGCTGTGTGTGGGTTTGAGGCCTTCATCAATGGCAAGCATATTGTGGGTGAGGTGAAGGAGAAGGAGCAGGCACACAGAGAGTACAAGGAGGCCATCTCTAAAGGACACGGAGCCTACCTCATGGACGAAGAGACACCTGTGAGTCAGTGAATATAATATGAATACTAGCACGTACCTGCCAAACAGTAGCACTTGATGTATATTCTTGCAAATTAGAAATGCAGTAGTATAAAGTATTTTTATCCATGGTATTTCATCAGTCCACTTTTTTTTCACTTGCTTACACACACCACAGTCCGCTTTACCAACCTGGCTCTACTATTATACAAACACTGTCATCGTCACTTACTTTTCTTGACTTGACCGTCATCGTTACCAATGATGCTTTATCAACTGAAAACTGGTGATACTTTACCAACCCAATAGCTATGATACTTTACCAACCCAATAGCTATGATGCTTTACCAACTCAGTCAGCTAATAAATTATCATGAGTACACACACCGTTGTCGTTACTGACAGACAAGCGTACCAGATACTAGTGGTGTGCTTCAGCACTAGTGTCAAGCAAGCTTGCCAAGCTAAATGTACAATAAGAATGTTATTCATGGTTTCCATCAAATTTTATAAATCAGCATTAAACTTAGCTAATCACTAGTGGTGTGCTTGAGCACAAATGGTGAGCGAGCCTAAAACTACACTATTGTTAGACGACTGATTTGAACTTCTAACATTCAAGTTACTAAAAAAAATGTCTGTTCATTAGCTAAGTTTTGATGCACAATGCTTTCATATTTAACTGAACATACTTAAACAGGGCTTACCTTCGTGGTTAGTCGAGTGGACAATGAATTTTGAAGTAAATACTGTTTCATAGGGGCTTATTATAACTATGACAAATAGCTAGTAACTTACCACTGCCACTAACTCGAATAGAAATGGAACTCCCATAAGTTTTTTTTAGCTTTAACTACTCCGCAAATGAATTTAAAGCAGTAAACAATTCAATTTCTAGGATGATGTGGGAAATGATCGATAAACCAAAGGATTCTGTTTAGTGAAGTTTGGGATGGGTTCGAACACCCAGCTAACACCAAAATACGCGAAGGTCAAAGTACAAAATGACATATGTACGTCCAAACATATATATATAAACAAACATCCCCGATTTTCAATTGTGTTACCTCTCACTCTGATAGTGTCTCGCTGTCTGATAGTGTCTCGCTGTCTGATAGTGTCTCGCTGTCTGATAGTGTCTCGCTGTCTGTGTCTCGCTGTCTGATAGTGTCTCGCTGTCTGATAGTGTCTCGCTGTCTGATAGTGTCTCGCTGTCTGATAGTGTCTCGCTGTCTGATAGTGTTTCGCTGTCTGATAGTGTCTCGCTGTTTGATAGTGTCTCGCTGTCTGATAGTGTCTCGCTGTCTGATAGTGTCTCGCTGTCTGTGTCTCGCTGTCTGATAGTGTCTCGCTGTGTGATAGTGTCTCGCTGTCTGATAGTGTCTCGCTATCTGATAGTGTCTCGCTGTCTGATAGTGTCTCGCTGTCTGATAGTGTCTCGCTGTCTGATAGTGTCTCGCTGTCTGATAGTGTCTCGCTGTCTGATAGTGTCTCACTGTCTGATAGTGTCTGATAGTGTCTCACTGTCTGATAGTGTCTCGCTCTGATAGTGTCTCGCTGTCTGATAGTGTCTCGCTCTGATAGTGTCTCGCTGTCTGATAGTGTCTCGCTCTCTGATAGTGTCTCACTGTCTGATTGATAGTGTCTCGCTGTCTGATAGTGTCTCGCTCACTCGCCAACTAGAAAGCTTACTCTTCAGCTGAGCAGATAGGTTAGGTTGCTGCTTGTAGTCTTAAGTCACACAGAGTAAGCCCCTTTTATGAATTCTATAGTTGTTTTTTCTTTCACTTAGCTCTCAAGTACAATCCATAGCATCACACTGAAGTTGAAGTGAATGGATTTTAATTGCATAGTGAAATACATTAAGACTTTGCTTATCTGAACACGTTGGAACCGAGATAACTAAAATGTTTAGGTAACTAAACACTATGAAAATGTATTATAAAAACACTAATGAAGGGGCGTGGTCAAGCAATTCTTTGTGTCTGCGTGTGCTACTATTAGCTTTTGGGTGTTCAGTTAATCGAAGTGTTCGGATAATTGAAGTTTGGGTAACTGAAGTTCCAATGTAGTACTTTGCCTTTTATCTGTGCAGTGAAGAGAAGTAGTATCAGCTTCTTAGGGTACTTGTAAACCACTTGTATTAGGTATTACGCCCAGCTCTGCAAGATCTGAATGCTTTCACCACATGCACTGCTAATGTATTGCCAACTGAACTCAAATTTTTGTACACATTCTCACTCACCTATAACTTTTATTTACATACAACCAAAATATTTATAGGATGTGTTTACAGTCAGTGTTGGTAACTTACCACCTGGAGCCAGTGTTGTTATGATATTAATATATTTGTAGGATGTGTTTACAGTCAGTGTTGGTAACTTACCACCTGGAGCCAGTGTCCTTATTAAAATTACATATGTGGCTGAACTGAGTGTGGAAGGAGATCACATAGTGTTCGGGTTACCTGGGTCTGTGGCACCATGGAAACAGGACACTGCCTTAGACCAGACTACTCAAACCACTGTAGAGAAAATCAAAGTCAAGAAACAAAGGTATATTTTGTCTGTCTGTCTCTCTATCTGTCTGTCTGTCTTTCTATTTGTCTGTCTGTCTGTCTGTCAATCAGTCTGTCCGTCTCTCTCTCTCAATATTTATCTATCTATTATGTTTGTGTATTTTAATAGTGATAACTTGTCTGTCTATCATTCGGTCTGTCAGTCTGTCTATCAATATCTATCAATATTTATCTATCTATCTATCTTGTATATTAATTAGTGATAATCAGTCAATCAGTCTGTCTGTCATTCAATTGGTCAATCTGTCTATCAGTTTGTCAGTCTGTTTGTCAGTTTATCTATTTTTCTGTCTGTCTGTCTATCTGTCTGTCTCTCTGTCCTTCTGTCTATCTCTGTCTGTCTGTCTGTCTGTCTGTCTGTCTGTCTGTCTATCAATATCTATCAATATTTATCTATCTATCTATCTTGTATATTAATTAGTGATAATCAGTCAATCAGTCTGTCTGTCATTCAATTGGTCAGTCTGTCTATCAGTTTGTCTGCCTGTCTGTCAGAGTATCTATTTTTCTGTCTGTCTGTCTATCTGTCTGTCTCTCTGTCCTTCTGTCTATCTCTCTGTCTGTCTTTCTGTCTGTCTGTCTGTCTGTCTGTCTATCTGTCTATCTATCTGTCTGTCTGTCTATCAATATTTATCTATTTATTTATCTTGTATATTAATTAGTGATGACTTGTCAGTACAAGTGTTTGTTGAGATGCCATTTGACATAAAGTCTATTGAGTGTCCCACTCACAAGATAAAGATGAAGGTGAGTGAGTGTGTTCAGTATCTCTGGTGTACCAGTGAGAGTGGGAGGAGTCCTCTACCTGTTTTGTGATATTGTAGAAAACTGCCAGTAAGGCCATAGTGGAACTATGTGCAGGTAGTGTTCTGGGGACTGGCTTTCAGCTGCACATCAGTCTGGCAAAGATCCATATGCCTCGCATGTGGGTGGAGGAAGATGACCAGGGACACCATGTATGATGTGTAGTTGCCATAGTACCACCAAGTGGGTGTGTCTGTTTTATTATGGGATGGTGTATTACTGTGCAGGCGTGTATGTTGACATTTTACCCGGAGTTTGAAGTAGATTGTATCTCAGAGAACGAGGTAGTCTTCTTACTGGATCTCTCCAACTCCATGAAGGTAAGGCATCAGTAGATCAGTTAGTCAGGCACTCTGTTCAAGTATTACTGTATTTCTCTATTATGAAGAATGAATGATTTTAATTTCAGGGAGAAGCTTTAACAAGTGCCAAGAAGGTTCTTCTCCTTCTCCTTCATCACTTGCCTCTGAAATGTCTCTTTAACGTAATCACATTTGGAGCTAGTAAGGAATTTCTAATATTGTTGCTGTTGTTATTTATTTGATGTTGTTTGTTGTTGTTTTGCAGCACAGGATGCTGTGTTTCCCTCCAGTGTTCCCAAGACAAAGGACACACTCAATACTGCACAACAGTTTGTCCTGGTATGTTGTTTTAATGCAATACATTCTCCCAGTACTAGTGGACTAGTCCATTCAATGTAGAAATGCTCGGCTACCATGGGAACAACAGATGTGTGGAAGCCCTTGCACTCATTGTTTCTGTTGTCAGACCACACCCAAAAGGTGGGTGTGTCAGACACATCCACTCTTCCTCCTCGCTCCATCTTCTTGATATCAGACGGTCACATGTCTGAAGAGTCTTCCACCATTGCAGCTATCCAGCGCGAGATAAAGCAGGCCAGACTGTTCACACTGGGAGTCGAGTAAGAGTAAAGACCCCTTACCATGTTTTGTATCATCTCTCTGGCTTGTGTGTATTTATTTCAGTTCTGCAGCCAACAAACATTTCCTTCGCCTCATGGCACATGTAGGAGCAGGGTGGGCGGAGTTCTTTGACCCCAAGACCAAGTCCAAGTGGGAGCGCAAAGTCAAGTCTCAGCTAGACAAGGCCTTCCAACCTGCTCTCTCCTCAGTCTGTGTCCAGTGGCAGCAGTTTGATGACAACGCCCCCAAACCTATACAGGTGAGAGTCTAGAGAGGGGGCGTGTCCAGATAGGCAGTGCATGTGTGTGTTTGTGCAGGCTCCAGTAGAACTGGTGTCCTTGTTCAATGGCAGTCGTCAGGTAGTGTACGGGTTTGTCCCTCACTGTAAGCAGGCGAGTCTGAAGGCCAGGATAGGTTGCAAGCAAGTGGAGACCATAGTGTCCACCTCAGACCTGGCCATGACCAAAGGAAAGGTACAAGTTACAGTATCTTATCTCTGCTGGACCATCCAGTCACTGTAGTGTACATACATACACACTCATGTGTATTAGATGTTGCATCAACTCACTGCTAGGGCACTCATTAGAGACTGGACTGAGGGCTCTCTGGACAGCAACAGGATGCAACATGAAGTATGTTCACTTATGATAGACTGAAGTTTATACGTATCTAATATTTTATTATAGTGAGATTACTCGCTTCATCTTGAGATGTCTATTGTATTGTGAATTTAATTTTGAGCAAAATATCTTAATTTTGTATACAATTTTATTTAAACAAAGTTTAATACTATTGTTATTATTACATACTCTCTTCTGTCAGTAATGATGGCGACGGTGTGTGCTGAGCTGGGTTGGTAAAGCATTGTCGGTGCATTGTGTATGTATGGATCGAGGAAAAGTGAGAAAAGACACCAGTGACACTGTAGCTGTATTAGGTTGGTAAAGCATCGTCAGTACTAACGCTGCCAACTCATGTGTGCTTGTATCTATGAATACATGTGTCAAGAAATTTAAATGAATGGACTGATGTAACTAAGGTAAGTGGTAGGTGATGTTATTGTACAGTATGCTACTGCATTCCCAACTTACAAAAGTTAGTATATCAAGTGGCACTGTGTGATTGGGTATGTAGTGGTATCATAATCTACCTGGTAAGCACCATGGGTGGGTATACTACTTTTTGATCTTGTTCAGGCTTAAATAAAGCGGAATCCACCATCATCCTTCAGAACTAATCTTCACTCATTATCATCACTTCTGCTGATGTTCCTTTGCCAGATATGCATTCATGCATTGATGATCACTACCAATTTGTGCAGAAATTTATTTACTTGTGTACTTATATTTAATACGAATGGGTGCTTACATTGCTTACATATGTATATATTATAAGTATCACAAATCCTATGTGTGTGTGTGTGTGTGTGTGCATCTGTCTGTCCCAGATTGTGAAGAGAGACAGGAAGTCTTACATTATCAACATCAGTAAGGAGTACTCCATTGTGTCTCAGTTCACCAGCTTTGTGGCCATAGAAGAGAGACGCAAGGTGAGGTCTTTACTATAGACTGACTTATATGTCACTAGTATAAGTATGTGTGTGTGTATGCTCACAAATATGTCCATGTATGTGTTTATGCACTGTTGTTTATTTGTTTGTTTGTATGTTCATGTATAGGATGAGAAGTTTAAGCAGGATTCTGGTCCATCCATAGAGGAGTTGGTGGACAAAGAAAGAGTAGATAAGTTAGACTACATGGGCTGGAGTCTGGACCAGGGAGCTGACCCTAAGAAGGTAAGAAGTCAGGGTATATCTGTCATTGCATGTTGATGCACCCAGTTCTGTTGTATTAGTTTAAGAATTCTAAAGATAGGAAGAATGCTTGCACTGTGGGCCAATGGTGTTATTTCTATACCATTGTGTGTCTGTGTGCACTGTGACACCAGCTAATACACTCTCCAGTATTTCAAATTACTAGTAACTCATAATCTTTCAACAAGTAGTACTACTTGGTCGAATTTTTATTGTGTGTGTGACTTTTTGTTTGTTTGTTGTGTGTATTTTGTTGCTGTTGTATTTTTAAGGATGCTGAGGAGAAATTGGCAATTGCTTCACTATGTCAACCACCATTTCGAAGTAGGTATCGTAGAACATTCAGTTGTGATGAAGGGTCAGGTAGCGATGATGAAGTGTCTAATAGCTTTAGAGACTTCAGTTCCCAAGATGGGGAAAAAGCCCCTGCTTTAATTACTCCGTTAGTGTCAGAAAATTTGAAGCGTAATAAAATTTTACTTGGAAATTCTAGTTCAGTGTTGTCTTCTGACATTGATAAATTCCAAAGAAATGGCAGGAAAGTTTATTCAAGACATCCATCTGCTTCATCTATTCCGAAAGCTGAGTGTCTGGCTGTTCATTCTGAACCCAGCAATCTATCATTAGTCTCTTCAAAGATTTCAGATACCCAGCAACCTGCACTAGAAACACTTTCCCAAACTGAGAGTTATTATTTATCAGACTGCTCTTCCACTGTATCAACATTATCAAGCCCAAGACATTGTAGCCACAGTCCAGAACCAAAACTGAAGGAAAAATTGCTATTCGAAGAAACTATACAAACTCAGAGCATTTCAGTAAGTTTTTATTGACAAATAGCTACCATTTTGCATACCAAGTACTGTATGCATGCTACAGGTAATGTTCAGTGCATGTTAGTAACTATGGCAAGGCATGCAAGCTTGTGGTAGTCACAGTTATAGCTTGAGTAGTGTGACAAACTTTATGAGGGGAAATATTTCATTAGCTACATGCGAGCTATTAATCCCGATACCACAGTTTTATATGCAATCATATGTAATGATATACATAATCTATTTCTGCAGTTCAATGATGTTTATATAGTACAAGTTGTTGTCAAAAAAATCATCCCATTCTTCCATTTCACACTTTGTTGTTCATTGTGCACAAAGCAGTTTAGTGGCTACTTGAGTTATTAAGAACATAATTGTTTTTCTTTAGACCATCCAAGATATATCAGTGGCAATGCCTGATTTAGATGATCTGTTTGCTGGTCTAAATAAGGTTGGTTGTCGCATATTGGATATTACTTGTGCATGTGTAGCAGTACAACTAATATTTGTGAGAAATTCAATGATGAAACTTATATACTTGTCTAATTTCACTTTAATGTATCCGTATCCCATGAGGATTTCGTAGTTGAATGAAATAAACAGGACACATTAGCTATATGATTTTTAACAGTTTAACTGTCATTTATATGAGTCATGCCACTGGTAACTGTGCTGTTCGGAATTAATAGCACCAGTAACGCCATTCAAATAGCACAATGTGAAGCCGAGTGCTATTTCAATGCTTTATGATTGCTATTAATCCCAAATAGCACCGGCTACCAGTGCTATCTCTCGCTAATAGTAGGAAAAAATAATAATAATTTGCACTGTAACTACTCAGTATGGTTCATACTAGTATCTCTAAACAGGATTAGATTCCTCCAGAAATTCATTCTCAACCTATGGCTCCTCCAAATCTGTATAACTAATTGTACTATCTTAGGTACTAATACTGATTAATGTTCATTTTCATGTAAGACAAGTTTTTAATATAACAAAAAATGGTGACGACTCAAATGATTGAAGTGCACTATGGTGTATATATAGAGAAAAGAATAATTGATACAAAACAGGAAATGATGTCATGTTTATTACACAGCAAATAAGTGTTAGTTTTACCACACTAATACCTTTTAAAATGGAACATCTGCATTTAGAATGACATAGTCTCCTAGAAACTTTTCTGACTGTATGTTTCCAAGGCACTGCACGCATGCATACTTACCAGTACTATTCCACTTAGCTACCGTGGTATTTCACTTAGTTACAGTGCTGTTTCACTTAAGCATTTTCAATTGAACAACAATTTTCCCCTTTCATTTTTTGAATGGGCAATTTACGTGCTGTACTATTAGGCTAGCTGTAGTTATACATCTTAAATTAAAATCGTTAGTTAAGTGTAGATTAGTGTTGTTTTGGTTAACTAAGATTAAAATTAATTTTAGTTACACCTAAAACATTTTAGTAAACTAACCAGAACTAAATTTCACATAAGATGATAATAACTAAAACTAAAAAGTCATAGAGCTCTTGAATCAACTAAAACTAAACATTTTTTTTCAAAACTAAAAATATAGCTAACTATTTGTAGTGACATCTCTGAAAGAAGACGAATGACCAGTGGTAATCCCAGGAAGCAAAACCCTTTACCCAATAATTTCTTCGTGGCAATTGTTTGGCTAAGGCAAACTGTTGGACAGCAATCTGCGGTTGCTCAAGTATCCAGCCCAGCCCCCTCCCTAGCATGCGCATGTCAAATCATTCAGTCTCCTGCTGTAGTTGCTGTCCATTCAGCAAGCAGAGACTGGCCACAGGGTAATAATAATTATTTCAAAAACTAAATTATTGTACTCCTGTTAGAAAAAAAAAGGTAAAAAAAAAACCAGCTAACAATAATGGTAGAATATAAAAACTAAATTGAATTCAGCATTTGAAAAACAAAAACTTTCTAAAATTGATGACTTGAATTAAAAATTTTTTTGAATTCTAAAAAACCAAAACTAAAACTAAAGTAGAGGTTAGTAAATTTGAAAATTAAAACTAAAACTAGAATTGAAATTATACATTCGAAAAACTAAAACTAAAACTAAAATTGTAGTCTTTGCTAGTGAAAAACTAAAACTAAAATTAATCTTGAAATATTTTTGTCAAAAAAACTATAACTAAAACTAAAATGTAATTAATGTTGAACCCAACATTAGTGTAGATGTGTTTGTTTTCTTATTCCAAAATTGATAGATCGCTATTTTTGATTGTGCTGTGACCACCCCTAGTCGAATTGTCTTTGTATATTTTCTTTCTTCTGCAGGATGGTTCCTGGCCCCTATCTTCTGTGACTCTAATTGGACTTGACTCTGACCACATTCTGAAGTTTTTGCATACAGCCGGAATGAAGTCATTTGGTATTGCTACAAACCTTTTAACACTGAAACATGAGCAGTCTTGTATACAGTAATAGTCCATGAAGTTTTATAAAACATCTATATAACATGTTGCTATATAACATGTTGCTATATAACGTGTTGTTATAATGTGTTAGGTTAACAATAACTAAAAGCTACTCCCACAACAATACTTTTTGAAATTTTATTTTTTGAACTTATTTTTCATTTTTTGTTATGAAATTTACTTATTTTTTTGTTTTTCTCAGGTCCCACCATATACAACACTCTGGTGAAACTGATTGCTACTCTCTTGATTTTGAAGAAGTTGTCACTGCTCCAAGATAATTCCTTTCCAGTTGTCTTTAACCCTAAAATCTTTCTCAGTGACAATGTCCCCATCTCACCTCCTAAATACATGGAACATTTTAGAAAGGCCGTTCGCTTTGCAGTTGTGACAGATAAGAAATATCCCAGTCTCTACTCCCAGCTGGAACTCGGACGCAACTGGGAGTCTGCAATTCAAAAACTAGAGACTGTTTAGCTATCAACTTATTTCAGATTATGTAACTTAAAATAATTTCTGATTGGACATCTGAACTTCATCCAGGCTTCACTTTTATTTCATTGATAATTTTAACTCTTATTTCTGTTTAATGGAAGAAAACACTGAGTGATAAGTAATACTCTAAACAATCCAAGTCGGAGACTGCTTACTAGAGGCAGTCCGCTATTTAGAATTTACACAGCTACATGAAAATCTGGTGGATTGTTGTTTTCGTTTGTATAATGAAGAAAACATGGAAAAAATCTAGCAACACTTAACCAAGCTCTTATAAAAATGATACCGAAGTAGCTACCTGTGAATTGAAATTATCAAGCAAGCATACATCATGGGGAACAACAAACATAATACTGTTGCATCTTCTGCAGTCCAGAGTCAGGTGGTCTTAGCCAGGACTGACACTACCTGCGCCAGGTGCTCTTTTGGTGTCCGAATGTATTGGAGGAACGCCACACTGTGCTAATGTCCAAAAGCTTGGATAGTGGAGTCCTCTACTCCGGCTAATGCGGCAGTTGTTGCCACCCCAATCCTGAAACTGTGGCCAGCATACTGGTGGTGTGCGACTCCTATGCTGGACAGGATCAAGCGTATCTGCTCCACGAACCACGGCTTCAGGACTGGTTTAGTGTCGGGGCCCAGAAAGAAGGCACCCTTTCTGTCTCCTCTTTGACCCAGGTAATCCAGCAGTGCCGTCACTGGACGCAACTTGTCACCAGTTGCCCCGATGACCACCTACCTGCTCCAAACTGGTCACACTTGGATTTTTTCAGATGTATCTGGACCATTGTGTGTGCCAGATGGCTGTTGATGGCTACGTCACCCCAAGAGAGGCATGTTGCTTCGTTGAAGTCTTGAGGCATACTGCAGAGGAGTTCTCCCAAGCGAAAGAATCCGAAAAAGGCCATGGCTGCCACAGCCCAGTTTACCATCTTGGCGGGATTCACTGAGCTCGCCAGTGCATGCTTGATCTGCCTCAAGAGGCGGGGAATGACTGGGAGACGAATGCGAGTTGGGGAACCTCTTGTGAGATGAAGCCTGCAGATGCAGGCTTGCACTCTTTTAAGCATCGGCATTGAGGACCGCTCCCTGGGGTCTGGGAGGCCCAGCGATATCTGCCAGTTCCTCAAGGCGGAGAGGTAGGACTTGATTGTCTGTGGGGACAACTGCTAATCAGCAAGAGGCAGCATAGGTGCACAATAGATCTTCTGTTAAGGGAAAGGGGGACATGATGTATGTCGTGCAGAACTTGTGGAATCTGTGCATAGCTGACTGGTATGTCTGTTGTGTGGAGGGTGACAGTGGTCCCCACTGGACTTGAAACCAGTGTTTGTGATACCATGCGCTGCATCCCCATGATCCTGAGGCGTCAGAGAACACCTCTAGCTGGGGGAGGCAGGAGGGCGGGTGGAGGAATGACACTCCATTCCACTGGCTGATGAACTCCTGCCACCAGGCTAGGTCTGACTGAAAACCACGATTGAGTTGAATGCGTGACGAGCAGTGTGTTGGAAATTTCACCGCATGCAGCAGGTTGATCATCTGACGCAGAAATGACCTGCCTGACAGTACCACCTTGCAGGCATGATTGAGGTGGCCCACTAAAGACTCTAGCTCCTTTCTGGTGCAGGACCTACGCTCCTCCCAATCCTGCAAAAGGTGCTGGAGATGGGCTAACTTGTCTGTGGGGAGCTCAAGCTGACCTGACACAGTGTCTATACGAATCCCCAGGAAGGTAATGCATGTTGAAGGCCCCTCGCGCTTGTGTGATGCTGCTAGCAGCACCCCGAGAGAAACACACTCCCTGTCCACCATGGCAAGTGCGTCCTGGCATTGAGAGGTACCCGGGGCTCCCAGGACAATAAAGTCATCCAAGTAGTGGTCGATGAATTCTACTCCAGCTCTGGTCAGGTGCCATGCTAAGGCATCTGCCATGATGTTAAAGATTTTAGCTGCCGAGCGTAGCCCGAATGGCAAGACAAGGTCCACATAGGTGCAGTTCTCCCAGCGAATGGCTTGGAGGGGGCGGTCCTGGGGGTGGACCAGGAGGAGCCGATAGGCCGATTCTACGTCTATTTTGGCCATGAGAGTGGCTTGACCAAGGCTGGTAATTCTGGACGCTATGTCATCCACTGTAGTGTAGCTCAGCGAGCAAAGCTGGGGGTCTATCCCATCATTCACACTCAGGCCACTGGGAAATGACAGATCCGTGATCAGGCGCCACTTGCCAGTGTTGTGACCTTTTGGTACTACCCCTATTCTATTGACCTGCAGAGGCAGCATGTGGGAGGTGTCAGATAGCGGACCTAACAAGCGGCCCAGCGACAACTCTTTACGGATGAAGTCATTGACTGCCTCAGGGTGGGCCGGTGCTGACTGTAGGTTGCTGCTAGCTGACTGTAGGTTGCTGCTAGCTGACTTCAGCGGCGACCCTCAGCAGAAGCCTATCTGGAAGCTGTGTCTCAGCCTGTTGGTAATGTACCGCCCCAGGGCCTGGTCCGGGTGAGCTGACAGCACCGTCTGCCAGGCTGTGATATTCAGTGGTGTGGTGACCACCGACATGCCTGGCAGCTCCAAACTGGTAGGGTGTAGTGGGCGACAGAAGTTCTCCCACTTCCAGCTTGCTGCATATGTGGTGGAGCTCGAATGGACATCGACCCTTTACCAAACACTGAACTTTGAACTGTCAGTCTTGTCATATTGCAGTCGTCACGTGTATCACTTTCTCACTGAGTTTTGTATTGTCAATATTCCGAGTTTATTTGGTATTTGTAAACCTATAAATTGAATCGCTAAAACCACGCGATATTGGTGACCCCGACGAGCCATGTCTGGAGGAAGCAGCCCGGTTCGAGAGAGTACTAGAGAATACCCGCCTAGTCCTGCCAGAACTTCATCCCATGACGACCCCGTTCCAACATCCGGTGGCGGCTCCGCCCCCGGCATCGCAGCTGTTTCTGTGGCGTTGAAGCTACTGCCATTCTGGCCCGCGGACCCAGAGTTATGGTTCGCTCAAGTCGAAGCCCAGTTTGCTTGCCGCCGTATAACTTCCGAACGGTCGAAGTTCGACTACATAGTGTCCTCCTTAGCCCCCGAGTTTGCCGTCGAGGTGAGAGATTTACTGATCAGACCCCCTGCAGTCGACCCCTACAAGACTCTCAAGGCTCAACTAACGAAGCGCACCACCGCTTCTGAGCAACGAAAGCTTCAGATGCTCTTCACTGCTGAGGAGCTAGGTGACAGGAAGCCTACTCAGTTACTACGTCGCATGAGGCAGCTTCTTGGTGATCGCCCTGGCTTGACTGATGATTCTTTCCTCAGAGAGCTGTTTTTACAACGCCTCCCACCAAATGTGAGGATGGTTCTGGCATCCACGCCAGATGGTACTGGTTTAGAGCAACAGGCTGATCTCGCTGACAAAGTAATGGAGGTTGCCGCCCCTCCAACCGCCATTGCAAGTGTCTCCACGCCACCCCCCTTAGCTACAGAAGTGGATCAGCTTCGTGAACAAGTTTCACGCTTGAGCAAGCTGGTTCACAACCTGTCTCACACCAGATCTTCTCGCTCGTCCAACCGTCCTTCGCGTCGCCCCTCTACACCCCCTGCCGACTCAGCTGAAACATCCGACTCACCTGATGATCAGGAAACCCTGTGTTGGTATCATCGCAAGTTTGGCAGCCAAGCAAAAAGATGCCGATCACCCTGTTCGCGGAAGTTAAACTTCCAGGCCGGTCGCTAGCGGCGACCAGTGTCACCGGCCCATCCCCGAAAGGTCGCCTATTCTACGTTTACGACAAATCTACAGCTCTCCGTTTTCTGGTTGATACAGGCGCACAAGTAAGCATCGTCCCTCCGTCCTCTGCTGAACGTTCTGCCGGACCAGGAGAACTATGCCTTCAAGCCATCAACGGTTCGAACATACCAACTTTTGGGTTGCGTTCACTCACTCTTGACTTAGGTTTACGCCGAGCGTTTAGATGGGTTTTTATCATCGCCGACGTACCTCAACCAGTACTTGGTGCCGATTTCCTCTACCACTTTGGTCTACTGGTTGACATGCGCCATTGCATACTCTCCGATTCTACTACACAGTTACGAGTTCAAGAAGTTACTTGTCGAGATCACTTATTCTCCGGTTTCACTGTTACTCCACAGGACAACACCAACCCATTTCTCAAACTTTTGTCCGAATTCCCGTCAGTCACGCAGCCATGCTCCACTGATCGCCCAATCAAGCACACTGTGACTCATCACATCGACACGACTGGCCCTGCTGTCTTTGGACGTACGAGACGGCTGGCTCCAGAGCGCTTACAGGTGGCTAAGCAGGAGTTCGACCACATGCTGCAGTTAGGCATCATCCAGCCTTCTTCCAGTAGTTGGTCATCGCCACTCCACATGGTGCCGAAGCGCACGCCAGGAGATTGGCGCCCATGTGGAGACTATCGTGCACTCAATAAACTTACCGTGCCTGACCGATACCCGATACCTCACTTACATGACTTCACTGCCAATCTACAAGGAACAGTCATCTTCACTCACATAGACTTAGTCCGAGCATACCACCAAATTCCGGTGGCTCCTGAGGATGTACCTAAAACCGCTGTTACCACACCTTTTGGTCTTTTTGAATTTTTACGCATGCCCTTTGGATTGCGGAACGCGGCACAAACATTCCAAAGGTTCATCGACCAGGTGCTGCACGGCTTGCCCTTCTGCTATCCATACATAGACGACCTCTTGATCGCCAGTTCTTCTCGAGAGGAACATATGGAACACCTCCGCTGTGTGCTGCAACGTCTAGACGATCATGGCATTCTTATCAACATTCACAAGAGCGTGTTTGGAGTTCCATCACTCGACTTCTTGGGTTACCACGTGGATTCCACAGGTATTCGTCCACTGGAGAATAAAATCCAAGCTGTTCGTGAATTTCCTCGGCCAACATCCAAGCGCAAGTTACGAGAGTTCCTTGGTTTAGTAAATTTTTACCGACGATTTATTCCCAATGCAGCCAACCTGCTGCATCCGCTCAACCGTCTTCTTTCTGGAGCTTCTCCTAAAGTTTTGGTATGGAGTGAAGATGCTACGACAGCCTTTACTGCTGTAAAGACGGCTCTAGCCAACGCCACGCTGCTATCTCATCCGCAATTGGGAGCACCAACCTGCATTATGACGGATGCCTCAGACTCGGCAGTAGGCGCAGTCCTCCAGCAATTTATCCACGGACAATGGCAGCCACTTGCATTCTTCTCCAAGAGTCTCAAGCCAGCCGAGACACGTTATAGTGCGTTTGATAGAGAACTTCTTGCTGTGTACCTAGCAGTCAAACATTTCAGACACTTTGTGGAAGGTCGACAGTTCTTCATACTCACAGACCACAAGCCCCTCACCTTTGCAATGTCCAGCAAACCGGATCGCTATTCTCCTCGACAGTCTAGACACCTCGACTACATCAGTCAGTTCACGTCAGACATTCGCCATGTCCCTGGCTCTGACAACGCAGTAGCAGATGCCTTGTCTCGTTTACCTGTGAATGCTCTTCACACTGGAAATACCACAACGATCGTAGATTTCCAGGCCATGGCTGCCGCTCAGCTCGAGGATCCTACTCTTTCCACATTGCAAGCAGACTCTTCACTTCATCTCCAGCAAGTTCCGATAGCGATGTCCGATGGTGTCTCTCTACTCTGTGATGTTTCAACTGGGATTTCACGACCAGTGGTGCCGGAAAGCTTCCGCCGCCACGTGTTCGATTGTCTGCACTGTCAATCTCACCCGGGGATAAGAGAAACACAACGCCTAGTAACCCGACATTTTGTCTGGCCAGGTATCAACAGCGACGTCAGGCGTTGGGCTCGCTCCTGTGTGCAGTGCCAGAAAGCCAAAGTTCATCGGCACACTCGATCTTCACCAGGCACTTTCTCTACGCCAGACGCACGGTTTGACCATGTACACATAGACCTCGTCGGACCCCTGCCCTCGTCTCGCGGATGTACATACCTCCTCACATGTGTAGATCGTTTTACTCGTTGGCCTGAAGCAACCCCAATCGCAGATTGCACAGCTGAGACAGTGGCGCAAGCATTCATCACGTCATGGATATCTCGTTTTGGCACGCCAAGCACAGTCACGACAGATCGGGGTGGTCAGTTTGAGTCTCACTTATGGCAAGCATTCACACGTCTCTTGGGGACCAAACACATGCGCACCACGGCATATCATCCTTGTGCCAACGGCCTAGTGGAACGTTTCCACCGACAGCTGAAAGGAGCACTCAAAGGTCATCCCAACCAGGAACATTGGCCAGATGTTGTCCCTCTCATTCTCCTTGGGGTTCGGTCGGCCTTGAAGGAAGACATAGGGTGCAGCGCCGCTGAGCTAGTGTATGGCACAACATTACGTCTACCAGGCGCATTCTTCTCACTGCACTCAGAGGACTCTATCCCGGATCCAACCACCTATGTGACAGCACTCCGGAACAGGATGCAGCGTCTTACAGCAACTCCTCCTCGTGCTGCTGCACACCCTGTCGACAGTACTACCAGCACTCTTCAAAACTGTTCTCATGTTTTCATTCGTCGTGATGCTGTCCGCAAGCCACTCCAACCTCCATATGACGGCCCATTCCAGGTCCTGGATCGATCTGCTAAATATTATACAGTGGACATTAATGGACGTCGAGATACCGTCTCCGTCGACAGGCTAAAGCCAGCTTTCATGGAAGTTCCTCAGTCACATACGCCAAACTCTTCTGCTCCTCCATCTCTCCCACTCACTTCAAACCAACCACTGCCCAGTACAGAGATGCCACAACTTACTCACAGTACACGTTCGGGTCGTCGCGTGCACTGGCCAGTTCATCTATCTGATTTCTTCGCTCTCTAGTATATCGCTGGAGGGGGAGTAATGTGGTGGAGCTCGAATGGACATCGACCCTTTACCAAACACTGAACTTTGAACTGTCAGTCTTGTCATATTGCAGTCGTCACGTGTATCACTTTCTCACTGAGTTTTGTATTGTCAATATTCCGAGTTTATTTGGTATTTGTAAACCTATAAATTGAATCGCTAAAACCACGCGATACATACTACAATGTTGCTATCCGTGGCATCAGTGGCAGCAACGGCAGCCACTAATGACTGGGAGTCAGGAATATCACCTGAGTGCTCTGTCTCTGGCGTATTACTGCCGTCAACAGCTCCCAGAAAGAGACGTCTGGCCTGGTCAACAACAAGAGGAACAGCAATCAAGACCCTATCATTAATCAGATCTTTGTTAGCTACGGCTACCCTCTGAGTAAACTGATGACCCTCGAACTCAAAGGGCACGTCAGCACACTGTACTTCCACCGGTAACCAGACACACCCTTCACACGTTCCACCTGATCTACTAATTGATGAGAGAAAATCAAGTGGCCCGGCACCAAAGTGATGTCAGCACCAGTGTCAGGCAGTATAGTACACACTGTTCCATTCACCTTGCCACTCAGACATGCCCCCTCCTGCCCAGCTCTCACCTAATTCACTGTTTTCAGGGTTTTACCAGGTTTTACGCCAGCTTCCTGCCCCTTACTATATTCTCCGGGCTTCCTGTTGTTTCTTCTCTGGGCAATCATAGGATTTATGGCCAGTTTTCAAATAATTGTAACACTTGATGCGATCAACCACCTTCCTCTCGCTTCTATCTCTATCCCTTTCTCTGCCATTCTCCTTAAGCAAACAGGCAACATCTATGTGGGTGGGCGGGAATGGGACTACCGATACCGATCACTTGTTGAGGCAAAGGGCGACGATGTCTCAACCCAAGGTACGCTGCCACCAGTCCATCTCTCAGTAGGAGTAAGCAGGATAGCGGGCTTATTAAGGCCTAGCTACCCACAGTCTGTCCCAGGCAGAACAAAATAGGTTTTAATCCGAATTGTCTTGCATGAGAATGGCACTGACGCATGCGTGCTCAGCCCTTATATACTTAAGCCGAACACCCACGCAACAGCAGACACAAATAACCAAATGACAATGATACAGCAAAAATATATTACAATAAACAAACAGAATTCCATTACACGCACAGCACTCAACGATCTCACAACATATATAAACAATGCCTACAAGCAAAAGGTAAGTACATGGATGATACACACACACTATACACAGTTCCTTTACAGGTACAGTCTCTAGTCTTCTTAAGTTCTCTTCTTCCTTCCAGGGTCCAACTCCACAATCTACCAATTTAGTAAGAGAAGTGACACCTGCCAAATTCAAGATGCCTACCTCAAACGAGCGAACAAACTCTTAGCAAGGAAGAGTTTTAAGTCCTCCCGCCGGGGGCATAACATACTGACTCTCTCAGCCAGGGCCACCGACTTTCCAAGGAATGAAGTGAGACCTGCACAAAAAACAACAACATGCAATAAATTTCCTTCGCAGGAAAAAAAATTCACAACACATCACAATACAATAATGTCTCTCTGAGATCGGGGAACTCGTCAGCTGTGATAAACTCCGTTCCATATTTTACTTTTGCTGCAAGGGTCTTCCGATGTTGTTGTCGTCCAATCTCACTGCTGCTGCCAATTGTGGGGTTCACGACAAGCTTGACGGTTAAGAAGAAGCCTCCTGCCCCAGTTAAGGTACCGCTGCCACCACTTCTCTTATAATACTGCCCGATCTGGAGGTCTTACCCAGCCACCCGAACAGATGAGAAGAATTGTAATTTATAAAGAAGATTAATTCCTCACAAAATACAGGGAACACGCAATAGGATAATTAAGTCCAAAATAGGTGATCAAAACTAACAAAGATACGGCACTGGCTTTTATAGAAGAGTGCTGCACATGAAAAACGCACATAACCACAAATCACATTCCATAATAATAGATAACAGTCAACAACATACAGGTTCCCATGCCTGTAACACTCACACACATAAAGTCACTGTCTCTAATGTTCTTTAATCTTCCTTGTCCTTGCTGCCGTTGTCTCCGTCTATAGGGCTTGACCCCACACCTTTCATTTAAAAAGTTGAGAATTATAAGTTGAATTTCAAGCATTATAGGCAGAATCCAAAGCATTATGAATTGAGCTTATATGAGAAATAGGGAAAATTTGAAGAATAATTTATTGAGCCCTAGAAAGGGGTTCCTAATAACAACCAAACCAACTCCAAAACAAGATAATTGGCAAATACTATATTAAAGCTGCAGGAAACACAAAAATATCGTCAAAGTTGCATCGTTTTTAAATTATTTCATTAACAAAATGAATGTTGATGTCATGATCATCATGTGGCAAGCAGCATAATTGTGCTTATTTTTGTTATTAATTAAAAACAAAAAATAGCAAAGCAAATAAAATACGAGTTCTTGATACATATTATTTTCAATTATTGACCTTCTTCAATAAAATTCTATTGGGCTTCGGTCTAATTTAGGTCCCACCACCAAGTGCGGCCATTCATCTTCAGGTCTCGCCAGCCAGGGTGGACCGTGCCACCATAGGTCCGAATTGAGCAGTTCCAGAGCTGAGACTCCTCTGCTGGCTTGATCCGCCGGATTGTCAGCTGAAGCCACATGTCTCCAAGAGCAATCCTGTAGTGCTTCTTGAATGTGAGCTACTCTGTTGGCCTCGAACTCCTTCAGAGTACAAGGTTGTCTCCTGATCCAATGAAGGACAATAGTCGAGTCCGTCCAAGCTTTGGCAGAGTCCAGAGGTAGTGAGAGCGTCTTGGCCACATAAACAAGTAGGTCAGCAAGTAGATAGGCAGCTTGTAGTTCCAACTGCCCAATAGTCCGCGTCTTCAGGGGACAGACTTTGGCCTTGGCGTAGACCAGGGAAACAGTAATCTTGTCATCCTCGTGTACCCTCCGGAGATAAACTGCTGCTCCATAGGCGGCCTTAGAGGCGTCTGAGAATCCTTGGAGAGAGCTGCTCACGATGGGAGAGTCAGAATCTGAATACTTCCTGTGTACCGGATGTGGTGTGATGAAAGACAGTTGACTGGTCCATTCCCTCCAAACAGGGAAGATAGCAGCTGGCAGTTTGTCATCCCACTGGCACTGAGCGATCCAGAGTTGCTGCATCAAGATCTTGGTACGGATCACATAGGGAGAGAAGAACCCCAAAACATCAAAAACTTGTGCTGCCACTGATGCCACAGTCCTCATAGTAGTAGTGTCAGGTGCAGGTTCTGGAACGTTGGGGGTGGCCACATGTAGACTATCAGTAGCCACCTGCCAATGTAGACCTAGGGCCTTTTGGCTATGAGGTGCTGCTGGAAATTTCAGATCGTCCATCTCCACAAGCTCCTCTGGTATTGTGTCTCGGAATGGTTTGGAGTTGGTCCTCCATTTCCTGAGGGACATCCCGGCCTCACTGAGCAGCTGGCAGGTAGTCTCTCTCAGGTGTACTGCTTCTGTCACGTCTCTTGCACTGACTACCAAGTCATCCACGTAGAAGTTGTGGAGTAGACACTGTGCAGCTTCTGGATACACATGCTGATGCTGTCTAGCATGGTGTTGAAGGACAGAGGTAGCCACGAAGGGTGATGACTTGACACCGAATGTCAAGCGTCGCATCCGGCAGTCCACGATGTGCCCACTTCCGTCCCGCACCAGGAACCGGTGATAGTCTTGTTCTTCCTTGGCAAGATGTATTTGTCGAAACATTTTGCCAATGTCGGCTGACATCGCAACTGGATGGAACCGGAACTGAAGTAGCAGGTCTGACACATGTGGGTACAAGGATGGACCCGGTAGCAAGGCATCATTGAAGGATGCTCCGGTAGTAGTGCTAGCTGAAGCGTCAAAAACCGGCCTCATCTTAGTAGTAGTTGAGGTGGGTTTTGATACACCATGTACAGGCATGTAGTAATGGGCACGGTCCAGCTCTTGTTTCGGTACTTGTTCTGCATGTCCCAACTGGAGATATGTGCTCATCTCGTCCTGGAATGGTTGGAACTGATTGTGCTTCTTGAGAGTCTTCTCTGAACTGTAGAACCTGCTCAGAGCCATTCTCCTGCTGTCCCCGAGAGCAGGAGGGTCCTCAACCCTGGGGAGCCGTATTGAATAGGTCCCGTCCTGGTTCTTGTTGAGGCCTTGCTGCAGTTGCTGGATGGCTGATTTCTCAGCTGGCGTCCTGCGGTCAGCCTGAGGTACCTTCTCCAGTTCCCACAACTTGTTACAGGCCAAATGAGTCTCATTGGGTACCAATTCCACCCTGAGAGCATCCACCTTGGCAACATCCTCCACTCATCCCATGAGAGCCCATCCCAAGACGGTAGGTACTGCAGTCAATCCAGTGTGAGGGCAGACCCGGATCGGTTCAGGTAAGAGGAGCAATCCCATATCACAAGTAGAGATCAGCACGTCCAGCTGTCCTCCAAGATGTCCATCCGCTAGAGGTTCTCCCTTGATGATGTCATTATTCCGTACCGCCTTGACGTCCACTGGAGGTGTAGAGTCAGGGATCCTGCTGGAGATGGCCATACTGAGCTGCAGGTCCAGATCCGAAAGCAGGATGGTAGAGATCTCAATGGAACAGTACAGCTTGATAGTAGTGTCAGAAACCATCCCGGACAGACTCATGTGGGTAGAGTGCCTCTTGACCTTGAGCAACGATGCAATCCTTTCTGACACCAGGCTGGATCCAGAACAGGAATCCAGACCGGCTCTGACAACGACCCTCCTGTCGCCATGTCTCAGTGACAGGAGTGCTGTCAGAATAAATCCTCTCCTGAGTGGCAGGTCCTTCACTGCGCTCTCAGGAAGAGTCTGAGGTTCTGTTGTGTTGTCCATGGTAGCTGGAACGGTCATCAAGTCCGAAGTAGCTGCAACTGTGTTCTCATCCCTGTGAAGGAGTGTATGATGACGCCCCTTGCACTGACGACAGGTATGCGCAGAGTTACACTGTCCCACAACATGACTGTGATGTAGGCAATTGCTGCAGCCCTTGGTCCGGTTGATGTAGCTCTGTCTCTGACCAACAGAGTACCCTGTGAACACGGAGCACCTCTGAAGGTGGTGGTACGTGTTCTTGCACAGAGGACAGTCAGTGAGACGCTGACTGGTACGGCTATCCCCGTTGCTGGTCTTCTTCTGGGACTCCTTCTTCTGGACCTGAGACGACTTGCTCCCTGCAGACTGAGGTGCTTGGAATGGAAGGGTGTGGCTGAGAGGTTCGACGAATTTCACTAACTGATCTAGGTCAGGAATGTTTTCCTTGCCGGCCATATACTTGGTCCACTCCTTAGAGAGCTCATCATTGAAGTTGAAGACTGCCAGTTGAACCATGACCTGAGAGAGCTGGGCCATGACCGTACTGTTCTACTTGAGTCTTGAGAGCTGGGTCCAGCATAGCTTCCCGGAGCAGACTGACTTTGTCAGCATCTGAAGTGATATCCGGTCTACCGTTGATCATGTCCATGAATCTCTGATCAAATCCATGAAAGTCTCGTATCTCTCCAGAGAAGGTCGGAGGCTTCAACTGAAGAATAGTAGCATGGGACCTGGCAGTCGTGACCGGTACAGCTGCAGCCTCTATCCTAGGAACAGCTGGGGCAGGGGACTTCAATAGGTGTGTCCTGACTTCTTCTAGTCCACCGACTGCTTTGTCGAGTAGTGACTGAAACACTGGGATTTTCCGAAGGGAACGCATCTGGGACACTACTTGGTCTAGTTCCTTTGAGATGGTCCTACCCTCTGTCAGATAGTCTGTAGTGGTGATAGCTGACGTTAGCCAACCAGGTTTCCAGCGAAGTCATGATGCGCTTGTAGCTGGTGAGCACAGCCTGCTGCCAGAGAGTCCTACTTATTGTGTTGATGTAGGACTCATAGAGTGCCTCCTTGTCCGCATTAGCCTCTATTTCCTTTTCCAGGTCTGCATCAGAAGTACCTGCCGTTGTGAGGGCCTCGCAGTATGCAGCTGAAGCTTGACGATGTTCCTTTGCCAGTTCCTCTATGGTAGTGAGCTGGATTCTCAAATCGTGGGAGTCCAAGTCCTGAAGTTCCTCTTCCAGTAGCTTGTCAACTACTTTCAGAATCCTGGTCGGACGTCCTCTGATTGTCGACCTTTTATTCTTGAACTGTGCAGGATCTGCCATGACTATAGTTCGACGACACGACTGAAGGTATCTGGTTAAGGGTCTGTGAGTCCAGGCAGGGAAGTCCAAAAACAGGTAAAGGGTCGGCTGAGTCCCGAGCAACCTTCGCAGTTGGTAAAAGGCCACAAGGTCTGCAGGCAACCTTTATTGGAGGGAAGTGGTCTGGAAAGGGGTCGATACAGCACCGAACACCTTCAACCGGTAGGTAAGGGGCCACAGGGTCTGTGGGCAACCTTTAGGGGAGTGGCTCCTGACTGAAGAGGATGAAGATGGCGTCCGATGGCCAGCCACGTGTAGTGCTCTCCAAATAGAACTACGCAAGCAGTCGGCGGAAGCCCTGGTCTGACTTCACGAACTCGGCTGCCGCTGTTCAGTTAGCTAACTGAGGTCAATTCTGACAAGAACGAACGCTCGCCAGTCTATAGTCTACAATTCGAAAGTTAAGTGTCTGAGCCGCTGGTTCCTTCTCACCTTCACAGACAAGCGTATCCGGCTCGAAGGACCATGACCGTGGGTTGTAAATCCACAGACTAAGTAGTAATTCTAGTTTAGCTAGGCTAGTCGAAGGACCGGAGCTACTCGCCCTCCGCTCACACTCACTCAAAACTTCACTCTTTTTATCTTTGCGAGTAACTGAAATTAAACCTGCGAAGCGCAAGTATTAAAGAAAAGAATAAAATGTAAGTGACAATGACATAGAACGAATAATGAGATGAAGGTAAGATCGAGAACTGAGGTAAGCATACGATGTGATATGCATACAGTTAGTAATGTTCTGTTGTTCAGGCGAAGACCTGGACAACTATTACATATATATCGTTTTACTCTGTGTGTGCATATACAGTAGAACCTCTCTTATCCGGGCACCTTGGTTTCAAGGGGTGCCCGTATCTCAGATTTGCCCATATCTCAGAATGCATTCAAAATAGTGCTGCCTGCTGAACTGCCCATCCAAAAGCAGCTGTCAAATTTGCTAGTTGGGATACTTTACCTAACCACAAGGTACATAGCAGCTGCCCGGTAGAGGGAGGTGCCCGTAACTTGGGAGTCCGGATAAGGGAGGTTCTACTGTATAATACTTATTACATGAGTCAGAGTGTAGAGTGTGATATGGTGAAATATTTCACGAGCAGGTTAATTTATTTTCAAGAGCCAAAGGCGAGTGAAAATAAAGCCTGAGAGTGAAATATCTAGCCTCGCCAATTACACATGCTTTAGTTACAATAGTCATTGTTTCCTTGCCTTCTACTGAATGTGATGATACTATACCCATTCGGTTCATTGTGATGCTTTACCAACCCATCTCAGCTAATGAGTTATTCATGAATCCAACATCATCGTTACTTACACATAAGGTATTATTTGTACCATGGTTGTACTATGATACATTCAAACTGTCCAATCGAATTTCTCAATTCGTGGTGAATATATTTCATACCCACCTCCTAGGAGGTGCATTTCCTATAACCTAGAGCCATGGTACAAGTTGATTGCGCCACTCCGCATTCGATCGGTATGGGTCCTTGGGCCTTTGGCCCTCGGTTGTGTAAATCCCATACCTGCCTCCACGTCGTGGTGTAACCTATACATAGATGCTACACATTGGAAAACTTTTGCCTATAATAAAACAACACTAGTGTTAATGTGATGAGAAAAGCAAACCTCAGTAGCTACAAGTGCTTTCATTCCAGTTCATGAGAGATTTCATTTCAATAATGTGTTATTGTTAACTCTCAGCGTGCATGCGCGAGGGGGTTATAGTAGTTGTCTTGTCTGTCTGTCTGTCATGCTCTGATTTTGGATATTATTGGCAATTAACCGTTGATTTAGGTATGAACTTACTTAGAACGAAGATTTAGGGCCTTTCATTGTGCTACTTTTTTTAATTTCGGGCTAATAGTTGAGAAAACACGAAGCATTTAGCTCCACGTAGGTACCCGCTTGTGTGGGTAATGCCCCTAGCATCATGTCATAATCACATGAGCAAATTATTTATTGTAGCCCTTTAAAATAAGCGAAGTTTCATATTGAAAATGTCTACCAGTGAGTGTTTCTGGCCTGTTTAGCTCCTTTTCTTATATAAACAGCATTTCCATGTACCATTTTCATTGCTCGAGCTATATTGATGCCTGATTGAAATAGCTAATAGATTGCTTGTTCTTTTGATCTGAGATTATATTGTAATAGCTGGGTAATGTTTAGTAGCGCTAAAGGTTCGCACCTTTGGTGCTTCATTTTATAACTGCAATAACTATATATATTTGTTATTACTTCAGGTTCCACCCTATATACTAATCTGGTGAAACTCATTGCAACTTTGTTGATTTTGAAGAGGCTCTCTCTCTTCACAGACAAAGACAAGTCCTTCCCAGTGCTCTTCACTCCTAAAATTAAGCTTGGTGATACTCCAATTGTTGGAGTCCAAGAGTGAACTGTGTACGACTTTGTTTATAAAACTTTAATTAACACCTCATTCATAACCTTAACACCACTTATTTATACACACTTATGGTAGTCTACCAGCATGCTATACTTTTTCCTTTTTCCTATGTACTTAACTTCCACCACCCCACCTAGTTTATGCCTATAAAAGCAATGTTCAACCAGTCATTTTTCAGTTTTGTTTTTGTGTCTTTTATCATTCAGTTACTATTATATCAACCAACATTTACCTAACCATTGTGAGTGCAGCTAGCTATAGCTACTATACAGTCAACTGGACAACTATCTATCAAAGTTTGGCTGCATTCATTTGGTCCTTCGAGCCGGATAGGAGAACACGGCTAACCAGGGATCACAACCATTACCAATCTCACCATCGTTGTCTACTATTTGCAAGTAGAAACCTTGTGGAAGCCTGTGGAGTGGAACGGTTCAAGGAACTACTCACCTTACTAAAACCTTAGTCTTGCATTTCACTTCATACCAATTACCAATTGATTTTGAATCTTGTCAGACGTACCAACCCTGAACTCAAGCACCGTGTGATGGCAGAAGTTGCAACGTTGCGAAGAACACAGAGAGCACTCAAGTATCAAATTACAAAAGCTAGCAATGTTATTGCTACAATTGTGAGGAAGAATCCCGTCGATGTAGATATATCTCAATTGAATGCGGCGGTTGATACTTACGAGAAAGCAACCAAAGAGTACACTAATTGCACGTACGAGATTATGGACCACCTGGATGAAACTGCGACGAAGGCAGAGGAACAAAACTTGGAAGCAATTGAAGGGGATGCGCCTGACTACAGCTCTGAAGTCTACGCTGTTAAGCGAGCGGTAGAAGGTCACGCCATCATGACGAGAGTTGAGATCAAGCTACGACCGCTGGAAGCCAATATAGAATCGGTCAAGAATGGAATGGTTGATGCCGAAATCTCTGAGGTCAGCGATCTCATGGAGAAAGCCTACGTGCTAAGCGAAAAGGAGCCACTTAAGAGTGATGCAGATTTCTTGGAGTCCTGTCGCTCTCGATACGAAAGAGTAAACGCTCTCAAGAAACTCAAGACCAGGACAGGGAGCGCTGACAAAACCAAGCCGACCTCAGCCAGGGATATCATCAAGTTTCCCAAAGCCAGTATCCCAAAGTTCGATGGAGACATCCTGACATGGCCTTCATTTTGGCAAAGATTCAATCGCATGCTTAGTCAACGACCACACCTCGACGATGAAGATAAATTGAGTTTACTGCGAGAGGCAATTGAAGAAGTACCAGAGGCCAGAAAGATCGCAATGAGCAGCAGTGGCAGTGTGGCTGCCTACGAAGACATAGTCGCTCGTCTCAAGACTACCTATGATAAGAAGAGGATTGTTTACAGGAGACATGTTCAGAATCTTACCAATAATTAGCTCCTAAAGCCTGGAAGAAGTCTGAGGTACAGCGAGTGGAGCAAGAACTACAATTTATTCTCTCTTACCTTCGTGACATTAGCTTGTTTGATGGAGATCACTTAGCAACTGCGATTCTGGTCAACAACTTACCTGAGAGTTACAAAATTGAATGGGATAAAGCAACTGTCAAGTCAACCAATCCTCCAGGAATGAAGGATTTCTTGGATTTTCTCACACTTGCTGAAGCTGCAGCTCCAGAGGATACGTCAGCCACAACAGTTAAGCAATCAACGCGACCATTGGAGAAGTCAAGGGGAAATGCCTCAAAACATGTAGTGCACCACGGACATGAGGAAAGGCTATGTAGTGCTTGCTCTTCTAAGGATCACCCTACCTATACCTGTGCACAATTCCGGAGTATGTCAGTGGAAAAGCGCAATGAAGTGATCAGACGAGCTAAAGCTTGTTCAAATTGTCTTGCAATGGGTCACTATGCCAGGGAATGTCGCTGTCAAAGTAGATGCAAAATATGTGGGAAGCTACATCACACAATGCTTCATCTTGAATCTAAGCCTGCAAAGACACCTAGTACAAAGACACCTATTACAAAGGCACCTAGTAGTAGTGCCCAGACTGAAAATGCTGCAGTTTGTACTACACCCGTTCAACCAAAGAAAACTGCTTTGCTGCAGACATGTCAATTGGAGGCACATGGACCCAATGGCGACTGCTCCCGTATCAGAGCTTTACTAGACTATGGAGCCAGTGTCAGTATCGTGTCTAACCGAGTTACCAAGATGTTAAAATTACCAAAGACCAAGGACAGAATAGCGCTACGTGGATTACATGACCTTCAAGGTGAAGAATGCACTTACCGTGCACTTGTGGAGCTTCATGACATACATGGCAGGGATCAGAAAATCAGTGTTGATGCTGTAGTGGCCAATAAAGTGACGTCCAATCTTCCACAATCAAGCATTTCAGAAGCTAACCAATGGGCTCACTTGAAAGGGCTCCAGCTTGCCGATCCTGACTTCGCACAGCCGGGTGCAATTGATCTTCTCCTTGGCAGTGATGTGCTGTCTCATATCTACACTGACTGTGTGAAGCGTAGTGGCAAGAATCAACCTGTAGCATATCACTGATTTAGTTGTCAAGTTTAGAAAGCACAAATTGGCATTTACTGCTGATATAGCCAAAATGTTTCGATGTGTAGAGCTAGCGAGACCTGATCGAGATTTCCACAGATTTGTTTGGAGAGACAGCAAGGAAAATGAAGTTACAGACTACCGGATGACAAGAGTATCATTTGGCGTCTCATCATCACCTTTTCTTGCTAACATGGTTCTAAACCAAGTGGCCCTAGACTACAAGCATCTATATCCCAAAGCTGCAGAGGAAGTGGCCTCCGCATTCTACGTGGATGACTATTTATCAGGGGCAGAAACACTAAATGAAGCAAAGGAACTGTATTGTGGAATGGAGGAGCTAATGAATCGAGGGCAATTCCAACTGCGAAAGTGGCGCAGTAACTCACGTGAGCTGCTTCAGATCATACCAGACCATCTTAAGGAGACTGAGCCTGAACTAGCGTTAGCAGAACCTGCTGACCATCACCGCACCTTAGGAATCAGTTGGGACACTCAAACGGACTGTCTTTATGTGGTTACTCCTCACTTGAGCAGTGAGATTATCAAGACTAAACGTCAACTTACCAGCATCATTGCTTGCATTTATGATGTCATGGGTTGGCTAAGTCCCTGCACTGTAGCAGGGAAAGTACTTCTTCAGCGACTGTGGCGGAGTGGCATCGACTGGGATGAAGAAACTCCTAAAGAAATTCTGGATGATTGGATGCAGTGGGAAGCTGAACTCTCTCAACTTTCTACCATACCTATACAGCGTTGCTACACTCAAGATAAGCCAATACAAAGTCAACAACTGCACGGGTTTAGTGATGCCTCAGAGAAGGCATTCGCGGGAGTTGTTTATATGCGCACATTGTACCAGGATGCCTCAGTTGATGTTTCTATCATTATGGCGAAGACGAAAGTTGCTCCCGTCCATGGAGACACTATACCACGGCTTGAATTGTGTGGAGCTGTGCTAGTAGCCAGGCTGATGAGCCATATCAAGACCATAATGAAAGTGAGAGATTCTAATATCTTCCTTTGGAGTGACTCCACAATAGTTCTTCATTGGCTGAGGGGTGATCCAAAGCACCTCAAGACTTATGCTGGAAACAGAATTCGACAAGTTCTCGAGTTAACGAACCACACTGCTTGGCGTTATGTCCCGTCCACATCAAATCCAGCAGATTGTGCGACCAGAGGACGTCTACCATCACAGCTGAAGGGCCATGAACTATGGTGGAAAGGGCCAAGCTGGCTTTCCCAATCACCCAATGATTGGCCTGCCATAAAGCTTCCAGAATTAGAGACAATCCCAGAGAGGAGAGCCAACATTCATGTGGAAATCGCTGATTCATCATTTGACATTGTCAACAGGTTCTCTTGTTTAACATCATGCATTCGAATCACAGCTCTCATTCGAAGATGGATACACAACCATCGCAACATGGAAAAGAGGAAGGAAAAGCTGACCAGGCAAGAATATGAAGAAGCAGACCAAGTACTTATACGTCAGTCACAAAAGAGATCATTTCCAGCTGAGCTGGACACACTTGCAAGAAATTCAACCTTACCCCACAAGAGTTCTTTACAGAAATACCATCCATTTATAGATGACTTTGGAATACTTCGAGTTGCTGGCAGGTTGGAACACAGTCACCTAGCTTACTCTAGGCGCCATCCTATCCTATTACATGCAAGCAGTAGTTATGGAGCAGATCTACACCACCCAAGGCTATGAGTGCACACTTGGCCAGAGATTTTTTTACTGATAAGCTATCAGAAAGATTTGGCACCAGTGTGTCATCTGCACCAAACACCGAGCAAAGACAGCAGAACAGTTGATGGGCCAACTGCCTCCAGCAAGGGTCAATCCTTCTCCACCTTTTTACCATACTGGTGTGGACTACGCTGGCCCCGTTTCACTAAAGCAAGGCAACCGGCGCAAACCAACATTAGTCAAAGCATACATCGCAGCATTTGTTTGCATGGCTACCAAGGCTATACATTTGGAATTAGTGGACGACTTAACCTCAAATGCATTTCTAGCTTGTCTAGACCGATTTGTCGCAAGAAGAAATGTCCCTGCCCACATCTATTCTGACCATGGCACTAACTTTGTTGGTGCTAAAAATCAACTTCAGCAATTGAAAGAGTTTTTTGAAAAGAAGGAAGTTACAGATCGTATCTCCCACTACTCAACACAAGAAGAAATTGTGTGGCACATGACGCCGGAGCGTTGCCCCCACTTCGGAGGATTGTGGGAGTCTGTTGTGCGTATCACCAAGAAACATATTATTAGAAGTATTGGAGAACAGAAACTTACTCACCCTCAGTATACAACACTCCTGTGCAAGGTGGAGGCTAGTATAAATAGTCGCCCACTCATTCCGGCTGCTCAAGCTGATGCTGATGGAATAGAGCCCCTCACACCTGCCCACTTTCTCACTGGACGCCCGATGAAAACAGTACCTGATAGATACGATGGACCAAGGCCGCCCAGTCTGCCCAAGTACTGGACTTTAGTACAAACCATGCATCGTTCCTTCTGGACTCGATTTCAGAATGAGTATCTGCAGTCCCTCAATCGCATGAATAAATGGTCCAAGACTCATGCCAACATTCAAGTAGGTGACTTAGTGGCTATCAAGGATGAAGGACTAGACAAGAAACTGACCATGGGCCGAGTTGAGGCCGTGTATCCTGGAAATGACAAGCTGGTTAGAGTAGCCAGTGTGAAGACTGCTACTGGGACTTACAAAAGGCCTATAGTGAAGCTTGTTCGTCTGCTGAGAGTTGAAGACACCTAGGGATGTCTTGGCGGGCAGGATGTTGGAGTCCAAGAGTGAACTGTGTACGACTTTGTTTATAAAACTTTAATTAACACCTCATTCATAACCTTAACACCACTTATTTATACACACTTATGGTAGTCTACCAGCATGCTATACTTTTTCCTTTTTCCTATGTACTTAACTTCCACCACCCCACCTAGTTTATGCCTATAAAAGCAATGTTCAACCAGTCATTTTTCAGTTTTGTTTTTGTGTCTTTTATCATTCAGTTACTATTATATCAACCAACATTTACCTAACCATTGTGAGTGCAGCTAGCTATAGCTACTATACAGTCAACTGGACAACTATCTATCAAAGTTTGGCTGCATTCACCAATCAAACCTACAAAATTTGCAGAGTCCTTCAAGAAGGCTGGTAACTTTGCAGCTGCTACAGACAAGAAATATCCCAGTCTCTACTCCCAGCTGGAGCTGGGGCATAACTGGGAGGATGTTTTTAAGAAAGTTGGATTTGTTTGCTAAACTTGCTCTATTAGCTATAATTCATAGCGTATGTGTGGTAGCTTTATATCTTAAATCTACTAACTATTTAGCTATTGTAGCCATTTACAGTTTTTAAATATTATTTTTATTGTCCATTATTTATTGTTCCTGTTTTTATTTAATATTGTTCCTATTAGCTATTCACAATTTTTAAACCATGTTTTTATTATTTCTACTTTGCTAGCTAGCTCCTATTTTTATCCATAATTTTGCAAATTATTCCTAGCATTTATAAGATGTAGCTACTATTATCTTGGAGCATCACTCAGTGTAGCTACTTGTTGAATGTTGGCAAACAAGTCTACTCCATGAAGTGAGTCTGCGAACAATTAATTCTTACTGTTGACTAGGTTTGATTTAGCAATCTATAATTCACATGGCAAAACTCATACATGATAGCTACAGTACATTTTCAACTATGATGCTAGAATAACTTTCACTGTTTGGCAAGCAAGTGAGATACTGTAAGGGGTCATGGATATGTATAGGATACACCATGACATGGAGTAGTCTGGTAGTGGAAGAGTTGAACCTGGAAAAAATTCAAAGAGATAATTTTAAAAAATAAAAAAAATTCCAATATATCCAAAATCCACTTTGGGGGAAAAAAAATATGGGCAGTATTAATATAGCTCGTTATAGCTATATCAAAATTGCGATGCTCGTGTTAAAGTTTTGCGCACCTTAGAGTTTATATAGTGAAAATTTTGAGTGCAAAATATTTTGGGAAATGTTTCAAGGATGGTTTTGTCGAAATGAAGGTGTTAGCCACTTTCTTATGAACTCCTAGACCTCTGCCACACCTTATATCATGGCTGAAAAGGATCTTACTAGCTTAAAGAAAGACAGTTGTGTTCTATTTACACAACTGTAAACCAAATAAGGCCCAAGGATAGTGTAAATCTTGTACTGACCAAACATGGAGGGGTGCAACCGACTTGTACCAAGGCTCTAGATAGGAAATGTACAAAAACTAATTTTGGTGGACGGTTCACTTACTCACCTCATAGGAGGTGGGTATGAAATGTATTCACTGTGAATTGAGCAAGTTTGAACTTACTATAGTACAAATATAATTATATATATACATAGTACTTTTTACATGAGTCAGAGTGTGATATGGAGAATTATTTCACGAGCAGGCTAATTTATTTTCACGAGCCTCTGGCTCGTGAAAATAAATTAGCCTGCTCGTGAAATATCTAGCCATATTACTCTGAAGAGTGTAATAAGTGGTTTATTCCACACTAGATATCTTCACTACTGTAGATAGTACTAGTAAAAATAAAGCCAAAGAGTGAAATATCTTGCCATATTACTCTGACTAGTGTAATAAATGGTTTACTCTACCTCTAGATATCTTCACTACTGTAGTTTGTACTGACTTTAACTCACATGGTATAAAGTTGGCTGTAGGGGTTCCCCAACCCTACAACTACAAGGGTAATGAGCTTGTGCAGTACTGCATGAAATAACAGTACAGCATGAATAACAACATGAAATATTGTGAGGGTAGAATAAATATATTTATTCCACACTAGATATCATCACAATGTTATTTTTAGGTCCGTGACCAGTGAGTTACCACATAGTGTTATCTCATGGCGGCAGTATGGCTGCAAGCTCATTACCTAGTAGTTGTAGCAATCTGGCCTGGTTTGCCAGTTTTCTGGGTTTTTACCAGTGTTTTGGTTTAGAGATTACAGACTTTCTTAGTTTTAGTTATTCTTACTAAAAAAAAAAAATCTTGAATGCTTAGTTTTAGTTTTTCCCCCAATTTCTCCCTGAAGATTTAGTTAGTTTTTAGTTTTTCTTCAATATCAAGTAGAAGATTTAGTTAGTTGTACTATCAATTGACTTAGTTTTGGTTAATTTGTGTTGTCTCTCAAATTCTGCAATAATGAGACTCCTTACACAGAAAGTAGTATGGGTAGTTTTCCCAAATAACTTCAAAAATAGCACATTTCTATGAAAGTTATAGGTATTATAAATAAAGTATGATTTTTTTTATATAGTTTAGAGAATAATTACTTGATGGCAATTTATACCTTCATTTAATAATGACATAATTCGAAGTGAATTGTTTACAATAAAAATTGCTTAGTTTTAATATTTGTCATCCACTCTACTGGTAATTTTAGTTATTATAGAATTTACCCCTAAAATATTTAGTTTTAGTTTTTTCAAGTTGTCTACAGCTTAGTTTTAGTTATTCTTACCAAACATAAAATACCCCAAAACTAAGGGGTTTTGGTTTTAGTTTTAGTTAACTAAACAACACTAGTTTTTACAGCTACCTTCCTCTAGTGAGAAGCTTACCCAACAGGTTGGAGCAGCTGCTAAAATATCAGCTGGGGATGTAGGGAGCCCCTAGAGGGTTTTATGGCCAACTTCACATAAAGAGAGTTAGTAGATATCTAGCTTGGAATAAACCACTTATTACACTCAGTAGAGTGATATGGCTAGGTATTTCACTCTTAGGCTTTATTTTCACTCTCCTATAGTTCATGAAAATAACATTAGCCTGTTCGTGGCAGGGGAACCAGGGGAGGAAGAGGTCAAGCTTCTGCTGGAAGTTTAGGAGGTACTCACGGAAGGAAGCGGCCTCAGACTACCCATCCAGCAAGTCGGCTTGTGGAGGTAACGGGTAAATGGGAGAATAAGGACACTGTGCCCATTGATATAGCTTATCGTGTACCTGGCCCTGCTCGCAATGTGGTTAGTCCAAGGAGCACTATTCTTGATGCTTTTTAAAAAAAATTTACTGCCCAAGTTTGGGACTTGTTTGTGTCTCAGGCTAATGCCTATTGAGTGTTGGTATCCATTTCCTGGCTTGAGTGATTGGTCGAGTATGATTCCTTTCTGAGTATATGACCATTGGGACCATTACCAACAGTACCTTGCTTTAGTTAGTGTTGTTTTAGTTAATTAAAACTAAGACCAAAACCCCTTAGTTTTGGGGTATTTTACTTTTGGTAAGAATAACTAAAACTAAACTGTAGAGAATATGAAAAAAACTAAAACTAATTATTTTAGAAGACAGTAAATTCAATAATAACTAAAACTACTAGTAGAGTGGATGTGAAAAACTAAAACTAAGCAATTTTATTGTAAACAATTCACCTTGAATTATGTCATTATTAAATGAAAATATAAATTCCCATCAAGTAATTATTCTCTAAACTACATAACAAATACCATACTTTATTAATAATACCCAAGTTTTCACAGAAATATGCCATTTTTGAAGTTCTTTGGGAAAACTACATGAACAACTTTCTTTAAGAGTCTCATTATTGCAGCATTTGAGAGGTAACATAAATTAACTAAAACTAAGACAATTGATAGTATAACTAACTAAATCTTCTACATGGTATTGAAGAAAAACTAAAAACTAACTAAATCTTCAGGGAGAATTTGGGGAAAAAACTAAAACTAAGCATTCAAGATATTTTTTTGGTATGAATAACTAAAACTAAGAAAGTCTGGAATCGCTAAACCAAAACAACACTGGCTTTAGTACAGCAAAACCTTGATTTCTTCTTTTTCCCTATTCTGCCTCTACTCAGGGGTTAGGGCCCCCATGGCCAGGGTAAGTTTACTTTGATTTAGATATAACAGCAATTGTAATAAAAAGATATAATTATGGTTACAATGTAATCAGCAAATTATGTTTGTGTGTTTGTGAGGTTCCGTGGAGATTCCGTGGAGATTCCGTGGTGGTCTTTTCCAACTTGGGTGGACATAATGGGGTTAGACATTTGTTCATGTGTTGTTGTTTTTATTCTTTTAGATTGTGTGTGTGCACAATTCAGTTAGGTCTGCTATACACGATAGTGGAAAATACAGTATTGTGTATTATTTGTTTGTGTGTTGTTGTTGTTTTTTGTTGTTGTTTTTCATTTAGAATATTGTGTACACTATCCAGTTAGGTCTTCTATACACAACAGTTGAGAATATATTGTTGTGTATTGTTCATGTGTGTGTTTGCTTTTTGAATTATCTTTATTGATGCATTTGGTTATTTTGTACCACATTCAAAAAATTCAAATTTGTTTATGTACTTGTAGTAGGGGGAGGGGGGCTAACTTTTTATGGTGTGTGTGTAGTACATTATTTAGTTAGGTTTATAATTCACAACAGCTGAACAACTAATTTGTTGTGAGTTTAGTGGTGTTACTGATGGGAATCACCCAGGTGATCCGTTCCAACATGGCGTAGATGTATTGCGGTTAGATATACTTGATATTGTTATGCCAGGGTAAGTTGAGTACCATTTCTATATGTTCTTTTTATGTTATTGGAAGAGTGTGTGTGCATAACAGTAGTAAAATACACTAATCAACAAACAAAAATATTGTTTGTGTTAGTGGAACATATTCGTGAACCTGCAATAATCTAGAGTCGGTCGCTGGGTCTCTGTATAGTCTATTGAGTAGAATTTCACTTTGACATTCACTTTTGACATGCATTTGTGTATGTAATAGTACATGTATGTTACTGAATGTGTAAGTAACATGGTTATTGTGATCGTAGATAATTTTGTGTATTACACTAAAATTTGGTGTTTTATTTTACAAAAGTTTTTTTTGAGTGTGCTTGTATATATACAATGTTGTTCTTCTGTAACTGTCATCAAAACAATGTATCCCTTCTAGGAAATTTTGGTTGATCTTTTCCAACGTTTGACACAGTGATGCTCTTTTAAATGGGTTACCTTGATTGCAGATGGGAATGTTAGGGCAGCAGTGTAAACATACACCCAGGAGAACGACTACCAGAAGTGAAATCCCAATTTCACAATTGCAGATGTGGTGTCATGGTTGAAGGCTCAATATGGTGTTGATATCAGTATCTGAAGAAGTTATCTGTAAAACTATGGAAACTTTGAGATATTTGTTTCAGTTGTAGTCACTTCAAAGGGGCATTACCAAGAGCATTGTGAACCTCTGCCAAGTGCTGGAGATCTCCCTTCACAGCCACAAATACACTCTACAAACAGTGTACCGGTAGCTCTTACTTCCAGAACAGGAATACGGCTGTGACATCACTTTTCTGCAAAACAACAAACACAAAACAACATGATATGTTGTAATATATGCAGATAGCTACTTTTTCTAACCTGATTTTGTTTATATCAACTGACAAAGAATCTTCAGGTTCCAAACATTTTGTTTCCATTTTTAAAAATGTATATTATATACTGTGTCAAAGTTAGCAAAGTAGTATCTACATTAGTAAAAAAAAAAAATTAAAAAAAAGACCCTATAGCTATTGCTAACTATGTGTTGCTAAAAAAATTTTTTTTTTTTAAATCACCGGTTAAACTCTAAGCTATCCCAAACCAGTACTAAATGCTAATTAATAGTCAGTACTTACTTATGCACATGTACTTTGAACCCATAAAGCCAATTAACAATAGCAACTTTTTCTTGTTCTAACAGCCAATATTGTTAATTATAACTTTACCCTACATTTCGACTTCTTGCTATTTCTGTTCAGATCTACCTTGCTATGAAACAGTTTACTCAAAGCTACTTACTTACCCTGGAGTGGACTGTGTGCTATTCCCATCTGCTCTAACCAGGATTTAGGAAAAGTAGATCTCAGGTGGCAGCCTACCTACTCTGTCTCTATAAGGCTCCATTAATAGCTAAGTTGACAATTATGCCACAGTACGCTCACTGTTTATTATATCCTGGAGGGTGATATGCACACAGCATAGACAGCCAGCATCCTGGAAGCTCTAAACCTATGTCTCTGTTAAACTTGTTGTCAGGTGTCAGCTGTATGTGTAGAGCTTCCTTTATCTTTAACTCACGATTCTTACTGGCTCTGTCTACAACTCATACCTCTTCCCATTTAATGGGGTGATGTTGCTGCTAAGCATGTTCAGCAATGGGTGAAACCTTCTTATCACCTCTCTTACAAGCATCCTGATGTTCTTTCACTCTCTGCTCAACTAGAAAGCATGAGCAGAGAGTGAAAGAACATCAGGAGTAAGAGTGCATTCCTCATACGCGCTTGCAGTCACGCCAACTCAACTTGGACATACTATAGTAGAAGGTAAGTTGTAAATCAAGTTTTTGAGAGAAAATTAATTAAATCATGGTTGGTTAATAGTTGCTCATTAACGGAAACACCTGTATGCTCAAGAGTTACAGTTCATCAATATTAACATAATCAATTGTCAATAGGATTGGTGTAGGAGGGGCTCCCTTAAATATAGTATTAGATGATAGTAAAGTCACCAACTACCAAAGCAAGTGCAACCATAATCTCACTAAATTTAAGCATTGAAATGTAATCTTTTTAAGTAGCATTCCATTGCTCAAAATTTTATATAGAGAGAATATAATATTATCACATACCTGACGATCTAAATTCTGTTTTTTCACTCCCATAATAGCTATCACCAGTCTGGTCACTTTTCCTTTTGGGCATATTGAGTGAAGTAAGAATGGTTCACTATCAAAATAAACACAGAACTAAATGATTATGAATTGCAACCTGCATGACCCTAGAAGTAATAATGGCACGTATTCATTACTTTCTATTCAGTTAAATAAACTTACGGTCCGGGGGGTTGGACGTTATTTCGCTATATGGTACACTTTTGCTGTTTACCTGGGTGTTCTTCCAACTCTTCTCGGGACTGCGATTTGTCTTTTTTTCGTTTGCCACTGAAGAAAAAAGCATTGCTTAAGCAATAGGTACATGCTATTGGGCGAAAAAACTTGCCAATCAATCAGCATACCCGGGTATGTAGCAAGCATTTCATTAAGGCTTGCAAGAGGCTACTTAGGTCAGACAAAGTACCATCCCAGAATATACCTAAGATTTCAAAGCCATCTACTTCGAGAAAGCCACCAAAGGAACGTTCATTCTGTACCTCACCAGCTCTTGTGGAATCATCTAGTGAAGTAAGCACTGTAAGCAATGATGTTGAAGTTCAGACAGATGATATAGAGGAAAACTGTGCTAAAATTCAAGAATTAAAGGAGGAAATTAATAAGCTGAAGTTGTCAACTAATGAGAGTAAGTTTAGCTTGTCCAGTGTATCTAGTACACCTTCTCAGCTGAGCTTTTACACTTGGCTTTTCTAGTTATGAGGCTTTGAAAGCTTGTTATAACTTTCTGGGACCAGCAGTGAATCACCTCATATATGATTCAAGTAAAGAAGATGTAGAGAACCAGAATTAGTGTATCCTGTCATCAAGCCTAGTTATTATCTATAACAATTGTCAAACCAATGAAATATAATAATCATTATTATTCATGTAAATATTTTCACAACATTGACATTGAATATTAATTATTAATAACAAGTTATATTTAAGGTGAAGGTGTGTGCATGTTTAAAGAAGGGAAGTTTAGTTAATCTTGAGTGGTCAATGACATTGTATGGTTGTGGAAAATTGTTGATGCTAACACAATGGAGGGTTGAAATTTGTTAGAACACAACAAACAAAAAATAAACGATCGGCAATTTCAGTTAGAGATGAAGGTAGTGTTCTGTCAAATATATGAAAGTTTTTTATTCGTTCCATTGCACGTTCTACATGAATACGTAAAGATGCAATCCTTCTTGTTGTAACCAGCTCATCCTCATCTAATTGTGCCTTTCCTCTCATAAATGGGGGAATATTGAGGTGCACTCCCTGCAAGATTAGGTCATCTTCTATATCAAAACCACGATCTGCCATTACTGAATCTCCAGCATCCAATAAATCTAATAGCCCACTCTTTCTTGTTAGTTCCTTATCTGAAATAGATCCTGAGAATAGCTTTGAAACGAATGTCACAGCACCAGATGGGGAAATTCCAATCAAGGCTTTGAAGGTATTATGGTTTTTATATTTTGAAAATGTCATCTGCTGAATTTCTGGAAGTCTAGGTTGCTCAATAAATATTTCAGTTGCATCGATAATAACACGGGTAGTAGGGTAAAGCTTTTTAAATTGCTTGGGCATATTACAAGCAACCAATTCTTTTGGAGGCCACAATGGAATCTCTTTGAACTTTAAATACAGAAAATTAATCCAAGTCACTATTATACGTGAAACAGTATAGACTGTGAGATCTTGAATCTGTAAGCTAAATCCTTTTCCATGAGACCTAATCGTAGGCGAACTAAGACAAGAAAAAACTCATCTTCTGGACATAAACATCGTGCTTTGCACCGTCTTCCTCCTAACTCTACATCTTCTTTACTTGAATCATATATGAGGTGATTCACTGCTGGTCCCAGAAAGTTATAACAAGCTTTCAAAGCCTCATAACTAGAAAAGCCAGTGTAAAAGCTCAGCTGAGAAGGTGTACTAGATACACTGGACAAGCTAAACTTACTCTCATTAGTTGACAACTTCAGCTTATTAATTTCCTCCTTTAATTTTTGAATTTTAGCACAGTTTTCCTCTATATCATCTGTCTGAACTTCAACATCATTGCTTACAGTGCTTACTTCACTAGATGATTCCACAAGAGCTGGTAAGGTACAGAATGAACGTTCCTTTGGTGGCTTTCTCGAAGTAGATGGCTTTGAAATCTTAGGTATATTCTGGGATGGTACTTCGTCTGACCTAAGTAGCCTCTTGCAAGCCTTAATGAAATGCTTGCTACATACCCGGGTATGCTGATTGATTGGCAAGTTTTTTCGCCCAATAGCATGTACCCATTGCTTAAGCAATGCTTTTTTCTTCAGTGGCAAACGAAAAAAAGACAAATCGCAGTCCCGAGAAGAGTTGGAAGAACACCCAGGTAAACAGCAAAAGTGTACCATAGTTATAGCGAAATAACGTCCAACCCCCCGGACCGTAAGTTTATTTAACTGAATAGAAAGTAATGAATACGTGCCATTAAAAAAACATCAACAAATACATGTACATAAACAAAACAAAAACAAAACAAAAAAATCAGATTGACTGTTCTATAACTAGAGCACAAGTAGTGCAAACTTTCACTGCTAGCTGTGTACTCCAACTCTATAAAAACAAAACAAAAAAAACTGGGTGTATTCATTTGCTGAACTGAGTTGGGAAAGAGTGTCCAACTGCAGTAGCTAACCATAATCCACTATAAATCATGGGTAGAACGAAGACAGAGGAGCAGGAGAACACAAGGATCTAGAAAAATGGAAACAGGTGAGAAAAGGCTGACTGATGTAAATACTTCAACGAAGAAGTGAAAGAAATACATAGAAAGGAGGAGGAGAAGAGAATCTGAGTTGAAGAGGGGAACAAGAAAAACTGAGATGACTCAAGAAGAAAGAGAGCAGGAGAGGGAAACCATGGATAAAAATATCTTATGCTATTGCATTCCTAAATTACAAAAGGAAAGTACATCACAAGCATAAGAAGTAGCTAGCATTGCCACACTTTTCTCCTTTTCACAAGTTTGAGGCATTTTTTTCCTACAGATAACTGATGGCAGTATCAGCAAAGTTTTCTGACCAACTATCTCTAAATGTGAATAACATTTGATAAGGCATATTTTATCACTAGTTCTTGCTATATCCTGAAGTCGCTCCAATAGCTTGTAGGTCCCTACACCTTAAAGGGGATCACACAATTGTTTAACTCGTCAGCAAGTCTTTCTTAACCAATATAACTGTCTCCTCTGAATCTCATGTATAAAAAGCACACTTGTAGATGATATATTGCCAGGAATCAACTGGTACCTCTTTCCAATTTTGCAGCTGCTGTAGAGTACTATTGGAGCATTCTGACTGATTGTTAGTCACACCAGTAAATGGATGATACACATTTAGTTTCAATACCAAACTGTCAAGACTGACACTTGTCTCTAACGCAAGCATTCATATCATCCCTTCAATATGTAATAATTTATCATTCCTCATTGTGTACACTGATTTAATAAATCCTACAAAGGGCTAATGTACATCAGTATTTTTATAGAACTTGCTCCATGCTGATTAAGCCATGCTTTGACAGCATAGTGTGGTGTGGTTACAGCAACATAGCCAGATAACTCCAGGAAATTTTTCTCCCAGCAACATAGCAAAATAACTCCAGGTAAAAACTTCTCCCAGCAGCATTGCCAATAAGCCCAGGTATATGCTTCTTCACCCACGACACCAGTGTCTGAATAGTAAAATTAATTACTAATCATCTTAATATCAACTTCCTAATCTGCCACCAAAGGCACTATTTTGTTCCCTTTTTACAATGTTGGAACACTATACATTGCATAAAAGTTTAATTACCACACTGCAAATATGGTAAATGAGAAATGCATCAAAACCAGAAATAATTACATTCTCCTTCATTATCTCTATTGTGGTTAAAATCGTAACTTTTCACAACACGTTTGCATATTGCATGCTCATCCACATCAATAATATTAACCATATAATCCAAAGAAGACACCTCAAGACGTACATTCGTCCATAGCTTTACCAAGACGGTTGGTAAAATCCTTTACCGACACAGATGGTAAAGGGTCTTGTCACGACACAAAGTGCGGGTTCGAAGTTCTACTAGCTTTTAGAAAACGCATGCTAATTATGCGTTAATGTCGTTCTCTTATCAGTTGCTGCGGTCGGTTAATGAAAAGTTAATCCTGCGGCTCCCATCCTACACTACAACCATTACACCCCCCATGCATGGCACCCACGCCTAGGTGGGTGGCACCATTATCTCTAACTACCCATTTACTTACCCCATTACCTACTCACCTTCTTCACCATCTATGTGTACTCCCTGAGTCCGCAGCACTATTTGCTGAGTTGTTTGGCATGGGTGGCCAACAGGAACCCCGCCCCCAATCAACATGTGCTAATTGGGGCTAATTAACGGGGCGGGGCAAGCCCCTTTAATCCCGCCGGCACACCTTATCACGGCAAAGCAGCAGAGCTGCCTACCGGAAGTTGTTTGTTACCTAAGCATTAATCCCCCCCCATTTCCCAGGTAAAGGTGTGGGAGGGTGGGGAAATAATCAGGCAGTCTGCTATAGTGGTGTAAGTGTTATCTCCACGTGCACTAACTGACTGACTAATGCGCACCCGCTCTGTGCTCCCACGTGATGCTGGGCCACCAAAACCCAGCACCCCTTTACCAATGTGTAGGAATTCCCGCCTGGGATTAACCCCACCTAACCTGCAGCTAAGTGGACATTAATCCTGCGGCTCCCATCCTACACTACAACCATTACACCCCCCATGCATGGCACCCACGCCTAGGTGGGTGGCACCATTATCTCTAACTACCCATTTACTTACCCCATTACCTACTCACCTTCTTCACCATCTATGTGTACTCCCTGAGTCCGCAGCACTATTTGCTGAGTTGTTTGGCATGGGTGGCCAACAGGAACCCCGCCCCCAATCAACATGTGCTAATTGGGGCTAATTAACGGGGCGGGGCAAGCCCCTTTAATCCCGCCAAGGGAGGCACGACCACCACCCCAAGCCAGCACATCATAAACACTTGCCAAGAACTAACCCCACTTTAGTTTGAATCCTCCAAAAATTAATAACTAACAATTCAACATACACAACACAATGAAAAGGCTCAGGGAGGCACTCATAAAAAGAACACACAAAACACACAGAACAAAAGGTTCAGACATGCGCCCACACTAGCATAACATCACAGAGTAGTTCGCTAGCTGCTGTCTTGGAATCTTGACATACTCCAAGTATGCTAGGCTTTTCCATCGGCCAAGAGTCTTGATGATGGAGTCCTCGATCCCTTTAGCTGCAGCTGTTGTCGCCGCCCCAATGCGAAAGCTGTGGCTGGCATAACGACCGGCTTGGATGCCGGCCTTCGCCAAAGCGTCTCGCACCGCTTGCACAAATCTCTGCCTGGTTAGGGGTCTGCCGTCCTTAAAGAGGAACAAAGTGCCAGGTTGCCTACCCCGAACAAGCAGGTATGCCAGCATGGCAGAGACCGGGCATAGGTTAGACGGCACCTTGCCGATAAAAAGAGTGATCCCTTTCCTGAAGGGGTCCGTCTTCGATGCCTTGAGGTGGACACTAAGGACACGAGGACTCGCCGGGTCATCGACAGCGAGGTCGCCCCAGGCCAGGTGAATGGAGGCATCAAAACCCGTGTCGCACGGTACGGTGAACTCTCCAGCTCTGAGGAACCCAAAGAAGGCCAGGCAACATGCCGCCCACAGCATAATGTAATCTGGGTCCCCCGCCCTGCACTCCCAGACAGCCTTGATCTGGCGCAGCAAAGGTGGGGTGATAGGCAGGCGCTCCCGGCTGGAGTCACCCCCTTCACCCTGAGACCGCTTCACACCCCTTAGCACATAGTGAAGCCGAGAAAGAGTTGGCAGGAAAGGATCATCAAGTCCCTCCTCGATGTGCAGGTGCCTGATGCCAGCCATGTAGGACTTGATTGTCCGGTGCCTCAGCCCCTCGCTGGCCATCTTGGCAGCGAATTTGCACAAGACATCCTCCCCAGCTGGCATGGCCTGGAGGCCCGCTGAGGTGCAGAAGTTGAGGAACCGTCTCTGGCCACTGGAGTAGACCTTGTGTGTGGACTGGGCTAGGCCCTTTATGAAGAATGACCGAACAAGGCTATCCAGTCGACCCTCGTCCAGTCTGGGGTTCCGTGCACTAGACACTGTAGCAGGTTGTCCGGTAGAGTTGTGGGCTCCCTGTCTGCTCGTGGTACCAGCCTCTGGAAGGAAGGAAGGTCGCCACATGACAACGCATCTGCTGCGCCATTCTGCGTTCCTGGGATGTGTCTGCACACCAATGACACACCCCACCTGGCTAAGAAGAATGACAGGCACCTCATCAAGTGCATGGCTCTATCCATCTTACTCCTGCCAGAGTTTACAATAGCCACCACGGCGGCATTATCACAGAAGCAGACTATCGTGAGGCCCTTCCACTCGCTGCCCCAGATAGCAACGCCCAACACGATGGGAAGCAGCTCCTTAACTGTGATGTGGATACCATCCCAGCCATCATGGAGCTGTAACTGAAACCACTTTCCATCTGATGTGAAGGCCCCGCATCCCCATGAACCTGAGGCATCAGACGTCAGCGCCACCTGGGGTGATACTCGACACAGGGTGGCCATAGGACAGGACCCATTCCAGATAGGCAGGAAGCAGCCCCACCATCTGAGATCTGAGCGGAAACCAGCGTTCAGGCGAACACGATGGTGCAGCTCTCGAACACACTTGGAGAGCTCAATCATTCGTCTCAAAAAGGATCTCCCAGGCCTGATGGCACAGCATGCATGCTGCAGCTGGCCGATGATCGACAGCAGCTCCCTTTTCGAGCATGACTTCAGACCTTCCCACCGTTGGATTTCTCTGCGGAGACGGTCCAGTTTGGCTGGGGGAAGGCGCACCGTCAGGGAAGTTGTGTCCAACTCCAAACCAAGGAAGGTGAGGGTTGTACTGGGGCCCTCTGTCTTCCGCTGGGCCACTGGCACCCCCAGGGTGTCGCAACGAGCTAATGCTGACTGCAGGGCCTGCTCGCACTGCTGTGAGTCTGGGTCGCCAAAAAGCAGAAAATCGTCCAAGTAGTGGAGACCATCTACACCATCAGAGTTCTCCAGGATCCACAGCAGTGCGTCAGCCACTGCATTGTACAGCTTGGGAGCGGACCTGAGACCGAAGGGGAGAACCTTATCCACGAAAATCTGTCCTTCCCATCTCATCCCAAGGAGTCGCCTGTCGTCGGGGTGGACAGGAACCGTCCGGAAGGCACCTTCCACGTCAAATTTTGCCAGGACAGTGCCCCGGTCGCGGGCAAACACTCTCTTGCACGCTTCATCCACAGAGGTATAGTGCAAGGTGCACATCTCAGGTTCGATGCCGTCATTGACACTGTGACCTCTCGGGAACGACAAGTCCACAATGAGGCGCCATTTCCCCGGCTGGTGTCCTTTAGGGACAAGGCCAAACCTGTTCACCTGCACCTGTGCAGCAACGTCAGGCTCCACTGGGCCCAGCACCCTACCAGCTGCTACTTCCGATCTGAGGAAGTTGCTAATGACTACAGGGTGCACGTCAGCTGACTGCATGTTGGTTGATGCACTGTGGCATGACGCTGACCCATGCCGGAAGCCGATCCGGAAGCCTTCTTGGAGACCCCGTACCAGGTAGTCCACATATGCCCTGTCTGGGTGGCTTGCCAAGCACTCCTCCCATAGCTCGGGCACCATGGGGCACTTAATATGGCTCCATCCCCTTACCGAAGGGAGAGGGCAGACAGCTCTTCTGCTGGCCAGGGTCAACAGATCTGCTGTGTAAGCGTACGGTGGTCCCCCTAGACCACACACACACATAATCACAATAACTGGGTACAGCAAGTGGGCCACACTGCTATAAACCCTACGTCCCCCTACAAGGAAGGAGGCCCGGCCGTCCTTCATGGCCCGTGTCCTGGAACACCATCGGAACAGGAGCATACTGTTACCCGTGCCCATGTCCTGGAACTCCATCAGGACAGGGGTATTGGCCAGCACCGGAGGCCCACAAAGACGAATGATATGTCTGGAACTTATCCACTCGTCGTGACCTTAGTACCACACAGACCCATTCTGATACCCAATCACCCTTTTATTACCTAACCACTCCCTTTCCTGGCACTGTACTATCCCTCGTGTAACTACCCTATCCCTTCCCTTTGCTATCTTACCCAGTCCTACCCTGCTGCCATCCTACCCTACCCACCCCTGCTATCTACCGCACGAGCCCCAAATACATAAATATGGCATGGAAGTGATCATTACTGGTGATAGAATCGATGGATAAATAGAGTGTAACATGAGTGAAATGGACTAAACATTCAATGAATCTAGCCCATAGTGTCCTGGGCACGCCCTCTACTGGGCAGGATTCCTCCCTTCCCCTGTAGGAGGACACGCCGACTTCTTGTGGTCCCCGCCACAACGGGAACAGATGTGTTGGAAACGGCACGGGATGGCGACACATGCTCGCCCGTCGTTCCATGCAAAGCATGCTGTGACACGCCGCCTCTTCGGTTTTGGGGCGGATCCACTATCTGTGGAGGGACTCTGGGTGGCCTTCTGTGCCCCACTGGAACTAGCGGACAAGAGGCACCTGGTGTACAATGCCTGGTCCAGGCGCCCAAACTCCGCTTTTCCCAGCGAAGGCACCTGCTGCCGGAAGCGAGAGTCGTATGCACGCCACCAGTCTCCCTTTTCCCCACCGGATAGGACTATGGCAAGGTATGCCCATAAGTCCACAGCTTTGCCAGGATGGGATTGGACGACGATGCCCGCAAATTGGCAAAAGGCCCTCACCCATCCCATCAAATCTCCTACCGGTCGTAGCTTGTGGGCTGGCACTGGCTTACTGTCTTCCCCATCAAGCGAGCGACAGAGTTCTACTTCCAAGTTTTCCTCCGTCAACTCCGCCATATCGACAAAGTCCCCCTTGAGGATTCGGCGGACAATTCTGGCTGGCACCACCGGGAGGGTCTCACCCAGCTGAAACTTGGTGGTAGCTGGCTCGGACGGTGTGGCAGTCGCCTTCGTCGGTTTTGCTGCCACAGGTTCTGCCAACCCAGGAGCAGTAGCAATCGTGGGGAGGCCGAGATCCCTCACCCGACGGACATCAAACTCCCCGAGCCTTGATCCTATGGATGCGGTATACACCACACTTTAACACGGACCACACATATCACTGCCCACTGACAGCAGAGAGGGGAGCACCATTGCAGCTCTCTGACTAGGATCCCACCTAGTACCACAGTGCAAAGTAGGGGTCTCTCCACCTACTGCAGTGCTCATCTCACCTACTCAGCAACCTATTGGTCACTCCCAATAGAGAAAGAGCCACTGCTCGAGGTAGGGTCTCACCACTACCAACACCTGCTATGATACGATCTACACACCAAGTATAATTCACTAACACAATATAAGGGTCACACCGCTCGACAATCGCTATTAGATCATGTCTGCTTGCCTATGAGCATTGCTCCAACTCGAGGTAAGGGTCGCACCACTTACCAAGCACTATTTAGGTACTAACTTCTCCCCCCAAACATTACACTCCACCAACATTGCCCTACCTTGGTAGGGTCACCCTCTGGCCGCTACTATTCAGACACTTATACCACCCTGTGTACATTACACTAACACCACATACTACTCCCCAACCCTACTAGAGGTAGCAATCACTTCGGCTGCACATGGTAAGGGAGTAAGGGTCACACCACTTACTAATCCAGGTGAGGGTCTCACCACCCACCACTGCTAGGAGTACCCTTTACTAAGTAGCCAGCAAGCTGTAAGGGTCACACCACTCACATGTGGGGTAAGGGTAGTCCCCAGCAGTTATTATTATTATTAACAATTAAGACCTTATCGTGGTCATACTACTTAAGCTACAAGCTACAGACTACACATACCATTGGGAGTTTCAGCTGCCCCTGCTCGAGTACTGGAACTCTCCCCAAGGTTACCAGCAGCCACCGTGTCTAAAGGGGGCAGTCCAGAGGGGGTAGGCATAGCTGGGGCAGTCCCCGTAGCATTGCTGCTACCACTTCCAGTGCTAACCAGTTGCCGCTGCTGGTCTAGGAGTTCGGAAACCACCGCCCTAATGCAATCCAACACCTCCTCGGGGATAGCTCTGCGCCCAGGCTGTCCTGGCTCTTCACTTGAACTACCACCACCCCCACTGTCATAGGTTCCAACCTGCTAGGGAAAAAATCAGTGGCACGCCACACCCACCAATTAATTTAAACCACACCCACTAATTAAGGCTATGAATATAATTATAATTTGTTGCATGTGTCAGATGAAAGTTGTATTCTACTTCTTGTTCAAGGAGAGTTTAGTAGCCTTCTTACATTTTGCGATAAGTTCTTCAGAAAGTTCAGTGTCAAAGCAACAAGAAGTGTCCTTGAACTTAATAGAAAATAAATGAACTAGTGTTTCATGGCTAAGGCTGGCCCTCTGGTCTGTATGTATCTTCCTGAGCACTGAGAACCCAGCTCTGCATCTGCATTCCAGCAAGGGATGCTGAGAAGGCCAGCTATAAGACATACAAGTTGGGAAATCTCTAACATAATCAATTATCAGCAGACAATCTACTACATTTGGTGGGAAATTCCGTACAGTCAATAGGCCTGTGGGGAATTCCGTATGTGGCAGATTGATAAGCCCAATTTCCTTGGCTGCCACCGTGACAGTTGGAACCTATGAATTTCCGTGGCAGACAATAGGCAGTCAGAACTTCCGTTCGTGGCAGATTGATAGAGTAAAATTCCGTGACTGCCACGGAGCTTTCGTGGCACTTGGAACCTATGCACTGTCTACGTTGTTGGTAGCCATGGACCAGTCGCAGAAATAATCAGGCAGTCTGCTATAGTGGTGTAAGTGTTATCTCCACGTGCACTGACTGACTGACTAATGCGCACCCGCTCTGTGCTCCCACGTGATGCTGGGCCACCAAAACCCAGAACCCCTTTACCAATGTGTAGGAATTCCCGCCTGGGATTAACCCCACCTAACCTGCAGCTAAGTGGCCATTGGTCGGGCTTTTGTGGGCGGAATCGTCCCCCTCTCTCAACTCTAAATCCTTGCAACTCTAAACCCCTGGGTTTTATCGTATGCTCCAACTGAAATGTTTAAGGGTTGCCAGATCACCTTAGAACTGGACTCCTCTGCCCGGTTTAAGGGGAAGGTAGCGCTCAAAAAGAAGGTTACTGACAATGGAGGAATAGTATCTTTCATTATCACCAGCAAGGTATCAGAATATCATTGGTACAATTCCATTAGTTGTTGTGGTTGCTGTAATTAGTTTTTTTTTGTTTTTTTTTGTATTGTTGTGGTCATGGTTGTTGTTGTAAACTACATATTTAGTGATGAACAATATAGTTAAGCAGTTATAGTCAACATATTTAATGGTGAACAAATGCAAAGAAGTCATAGTTGTTGTTGTTGTTGTTGTTGTTGTTGTTTAGACAACATATTTAGTGGTGAACAATGCAGAGAAGGCCCAGGATTCTTACAAGAGTCGCATGGCCCAGAAGTGGGGCATTCCTGTCGTCTCTACAGAATTCATCCACAAGTGTGTAGAGGCTGGCAAACTGGTGGAGGTAGACCCGTACGTTGTGGTGGGGAAGACAGCCGCCAAGGAGTTCAACTCGGGCAAAATTATAGGTATGCTCAATATGCACTTATGTGTGACAATCCATCAGTATTTGTGGTCGATCTGTGTGGTCGCATGTACATACATGTAAGTTTGTTTCCCAAGAATATTTAAAAAAATTGTTTTTATGATTTTGTGTGCGTGGGGTGAGGAGGAGGAATAAAATATAGCTGTTGAAAGAAGCTAGTATACACCTGCATGTACAGCTAAGTGAGAAGTACAATGTGTATCACTTAAATAAATTAATTTTTTGTTTGTCAGCATCTACACAAGACAAGGCCAATGCTAGCAAGAGGATGAAGAAACCCAAGTCTACCATCAATATGAACCAACTCAAGTAAGAACAGCTATGTGGGGTATGGAAGATTATCTAAATGAACCTATACATGTATAATAGTACTTATTACATGAGTCAGAGTGTGATATGACGAACTATTTTAAGAGCAGGCTAATTTATTTTCACGAGATATATTATTATATATATAATATATTGGTAATGAATCTTATGAGGCTTACACATGCAAGTAGGCTCCATTAAACTGACTCTAAAGTGGAGAAATAACTACATAACTTACATAGTAAAAAAGATGACGTCAAATTATAATTTGCCTAATAGAGGCTATACATACCTTACTCATGTGTTGAGTGTGTTGTGAATGTGTGTTTAGGTTGGACCTTTTACATAAGTGGGTGGAGTTTAGGGTGTGTGTATGTGAGTTCGTGTTGGACCTTTTACGTAAATGGATGGAGTTTAGGGCGACCTGTTTTTGTGTTTTTTGTGTTTTTTTCAACAGTTGTAACAGATTCATGTAGTCACAAGCCTCTTCTGTACTTGCCATTTTTATTCGTGCCACTTTACGTTGGACGGGATGTTTGATTATACCATGACTGCTTCTCAGTGTTTTCTTTTGTTGTTGTTGTTGTTTTTGTTGTTGTTTTTGTTAATTAACTTAGGGTTTGGGTATGGCCCCATAAGCAGACTGATGCTCCTTCATTTCCAGAAGACAACTATGTCATTGCCAGACATTCCTTCTTGCAGGTTAGGAGTTAGTTGCTACTAGGTAATTAAAAATGTAATACTTTATATTAAAACATTTTACAGAAAACAGACTCCAGGACACAGAAGACTTCCTTTGCTTGTCTGGAGATTCATGTAGTCCCAGAGAGTGAGGATACTCAAGCTCCTCAATACAGAGTCTTCTCCCACACAGGGACTCTGGAGAGGAAACTGGTGAGGAATGTATCCCTAGCACTCATGTTATGGCTTCTTCTAAGAAGTATAACCCAAATGACCCAGGGAATACCCTAGCTATTATTATTTGGTTAACCCTACCAAGGTTTTACACGTGGTTATTCTTTTGTTGTTTGAAATTTTAAACCAATTTTCATGCAAAAGAATCTATTCTCGTTTTTTGTTGTTTTTTTTCAATCATATATGTATTTATATGTGAATTGAAAGTATTTTAATGTATACAATAAGGTTATAGAATAATAAAATCCAACTTTATACGGATAAATTAGTGGTTTCAACACAGAATGAGTATGACAATCACTTCTAATATTCCAATAAACTGGATCAAACCTTCTCTTGCTTGCTGCTCTTACACTCCTAGCACTTTTCTACTACTACAGATTCATCACCCCTTCCTACTAATACCTGTAGTAGGTAGACTTCCATTCCTACTGGACTTAGTACTGCTTCATTATACAAGCTTCCCTGAGGCTCATCATTACTTTATTTCTACAGCTCTAACCTCAGTAAAATGGCTGCACATGTAGCTAACTATCTGTCCCTTCGTTCTCCAGAAGCTCAGTAGCCTCGAAGGTTGTAAAATAAGAAACCATAAGCTTCTGATTGAACGGTTCGAAAAATCTGTAAAGGGTCCACCGTAAATTAAGTTTGTTATTTTTAACTGATTAATCGGAAAGAGCAGTCTTTTAGGCGTCTTTTCATTACCGTATGTCGTGCATGGCTTTAATATTGTATTTTTAATGATTTTTTATAATGATAGATTTCCGTGGCCGCATTTATGCGGCCGCAACGGTTAAAAGGTTAAGGAAAACAGGTGAAAATGGAGAACTTACTACTCACTGGCACCTGAACTTAGTTATTCAGCACTTGGTGGTAGAAGAAAGAAGTTAATTATTAGTGCAAATTAAAAGAGCTGTAGGATGGTCTTGAAAACATAAGCATTCTATCTTGTTGAGGAAATAGTAAACAGTAACTAAGTTTGCAACCTCACTATACAGCAGTTATTATGTTTTCATGTATTAATTGTTATTCTATTTCTGTTTGCAACCTCACTATACAGCAGTTATTATGTTTTCATGTATTAATTGTTATTCTATTTCTGTTTGCAACCTCACTATACAGCAGTTATTATGTTTTCATGTATTAATTGTTATTCTATTTCTGTTTGCAACCTCACTATACAGCAGTTATTATGTTTTCATGTATTAATTGTTATTCTATTTCTGTTTTCCACAGAGGGTTGTTGTTGGTGGCAAGAGGGAGTGTCGCTATGTGTGGAGTGGTGTGGATGTGGAGTATGTGTACTCACAGCTCTACCAACACTTCTCCTCTTCACCTCACAACCTCACCAACTCACACAGCACACCTGCCACACTCAATATCGGATCTCCACTCATGGAAAAGGTAAAGGGTCCACCTGGAGCATAAGCATTTGTGTTATCGTGAATGATATGGCACATACTTGTAATGTTTCATCCATGTTTGTTTGCAACTTGTGTTGCCATCTTAGATGGTCTCAGAGGCACATACTTCAGGGTCTGAAGGGTCAAAGGTCAATCCTGATGTTCTTAAACTCGTGGAGTATCTGTGGGAGGAGGCTAGCGGACAGCTTGAAAGTGTGCTCTCTGTTCCCGTGGCAACCATCAAGGCAGACCAAGTGGACAAGGCAGAGGCAGCTTTGCTAACTATCAAGAGGCTAATACAGGAAGGGACGAGCGAGAACCTCAGTAAGAAACACTTGGTTTGCAATTTTAAATTAGATTGGACAGTTAAACTGCATTTAAGGCTACCTTGTCTCATTTCAAATCACGTGTTAGTTTCAGAATCACATGTTAGGTTCAGAATCATGTGCTAGTCAGTATTTCCACTTCATTAGTTTCATAATTGTGTGTTAGTTTCAGAATCATGCATTAGTTTCAGAATCATGTGTTAGTTTTACAATCATGCATTGGTTTAAGAATCATGCGTTAGTTTCAGAATCATGCGTTAGTTTCATAATCATGTGTTAGTTTCAGAATCATGCGTTAGTTTCAGAATCATATGCTAGTTTCAGAATCATGTGTTATGTATTTCCACTGACTAATGTGTTCCACAGAGTCTGATATCAGTAAACACTCGTCAGAGTTCTACTCGTGTCTGCCGCACTCCAAGGAGAACGCTCAGAGCAACCCCATCAACAGCATGAAGGTGATCAGTCAGAAACAGGACTTGTGTCAGCTAGTGAGGGACATGGTGGCTGTGAGCGAGGCCACCAACTGGTCCATGCAGAGTGGACCAGTAGCCAAGTACCGGTCCCTGCGCTGCCACATAGACAGCTTGGACCCACAATCAGAGGAGTTCTTGGACGTAGAGAAACACATGCTAGAAACTGCAGACCAGTGAGTCAGTTTTACAGACTTCTCTTAATTAGAGAAGGGTGGAGTACAGTGAGTATTTATTTTCCCTTGTATTCAGTCTAATCTGCAGCAAGGACGTCCATGTGAGAGGTGTTTACTGTGTTAGTCGACCAGTAGAACTCAGTCACTTCACACACAACATAGGCAACAGACAGCTCCTCTTCCACTCCTCTCAAGTACAGAACTTTGTGGGAATCCTGTCCAGGTGAGTCTTTAGTTGAATAGCTACAGCATTACATGTACAAACTCTCAATCCTTCAAAGCTTTGTGTGTGACAGTGAAACTTAGTGTATATAGTAGTTTCCCTCAGTGGACCTTTCATGTGGGCTTTTTTTTTTTTTTTAGAAAAGCGAAAGTTTATGGTCAATTTTTTCTATGAGGAACACAAGTGGTTGTAAACTTTCACTTACCTTAAAAATATAGCACTCATAAAGATGCTTGTCAATGAGTTGATATTGTTTTGATATTGGGGGGCTGCAGTCTCTGAAACTATAGATAGTGTGTGTGTGCACGTGTTTGTGTGCATGTGTGTGCATGTGTGTGTGTGATTTGCGTGCATGAATAAATTACAAGATGACTCTTTGTTACTCACATTATAGAGCTCAATAAGGTCTTTGATGACTTTACACACCTTGCTCAAATATTTCTTATCTTTGTAGAGGTCTTCTGCTGCCCAAGATTGTAGTGGATGACCATGGAGGTACCAGGAGCGACCCAGGCATGCTTGGCTCTGGCATCTACTTTGCTGGCTCCTCCAGGTATGCATGTATTTATTAAATGAGTATCTTTTGTGATTATATCTTTCTTTCTTTTTCCATTATGATTTATTCATTTCATATTTTTCAGTTTATCTTGCGAGTATTCTAGTCAGGGAAAGACAGGAAGAAGAACTCGACTCATGCTCGTGAATGAAGTAGCTCTAGGCAATGTCAAGGTCAGAGTACATTATGAAGACCTTATGACTCTAATGCTGTATATAACACAAGTTTAGCACAGTCCAGTGTAGATCACAGGAGAAGGATATTTACATAGTGTGGTGTTCCTCTAGGAGTACACAGAGAAGATGCAAGAGTTGACTTCTCCACCTGAAGGCTATGACAGTGTCAAAGGAGTTGGAGCCTCTAAAGTCACAGACTCTTTCTTCAAGGTTAGGACTTGAGAGAGGGTATTGTGTTGTGTATGTATGTGTGTTTGTTTGTGTTTGTAGTCAGATGAGTATACAGTATACACTCCACACCAGCAGTGCATCAAGTACCTGGTGGAGTTCACCTTGGAGGGAGATGAAGAACCTAGAGACATTGATGAGAAAGATGTTGATAAGGAGGCTTCACCAGAGACTAGGGATGTGACTGCTTCACCGGACAGAGGTAACTAACTAGCCAATGCTGCTCCATTACTTGTGCTATGTTGCCTGTTCCTCCATGTATATACAGTGCTTCCAACTTAAAGAGTGGATTTTTTTAAGCTACTGTATAGAACCTCACTACAATCATTTAACATACACATACCTTTTCTTCATCATCCCATAGTGTTTCCAATAGTAAAACTGCCTGTTTAGAGAATGGAAAGTGGAGAACGGCACTTTTCTCATTCACTCTAATACATTTTATGCCTTTTTTTTTTTACGTCAAGATTTTGCGGTAATTCGTCATTAAGTGTAGCTATTTAACGAGCTACGGTCAAACGGTAATTTCCCTGAGCGGTAAGACGGGACTTTCCCTAACTGCAAGCGGCTGTATGGATTCTCAGTGTTCTACTAGCAGCAGTAAGCGAAGGCGACGTCATCAGAATTGTTGACTGATATTACTAACCTGGAGCCAAGCCTATCCAATAGGTCCTCTTTTTCAAGAGCTGAAGGAAAGCTGAAGGAGTTTAACACTCCGAAGGCTCCCAGCATTCAGTATTCTGACAACATCAGGGTGATGCAGTTGGAGTCCTACGGGTTGTGCGCTCCAGACAGCAGCTAAAATGCTGGCCGTGATAGGAAGTAGTGTTGTAAAACTTGATTCCACGGCCCTGAGATACAACCGCAGCTAAAGCAGCCATAGACATGCAACAATTGGCGGTAAACTGGCGTCTCTCGTTCCTTTATGACACATATACGCATGCGCGTTTTTGTGATGTTACGTTTATGTGTACTAAACAGGGGCTGCTCCGGCATTTTCAAAGTGGTCAGGCCAGGAAGTAGGTGTGGCTAAAGGTGTGACTTACCAAATAACCTCTCAGCCACTCATATCATGATCAAGAAAGAGGAAAAGAAAAGAATAAAAGGCATCAACCTCAAAGATAGCTAACTATACCATTGTTTCAATCAGATCATAAAATTTTAATATTTGAACAGTACAAGATTAATCACAGTAGATTTACTACAATCAAACTTTCACAAATTCATTTTTATGCGCATGTATAGTATGGGTATAACACCAAATGTCGTTTGAATAGTATAATATGTTGTTAAGAATTAAAATTTTCCAAAAACATTTGACCGCCTTTCACGTCCACTGATAAAGTCATTGGCCACATCAGAGAGAATCATGTTGTCCGTGTGATCTTTGTGGACGTGTAAAATCATCAGGCTGTTGAGTCTTTCCTGAGACATAGTTGACCTCAGATATGTCTTCAGCCTCCTCAGTGCACTAAATGACCTCTCACTTGTGCAATTAGTTGCAGGCATCACCAAAATAATTTTTAGAAGACGGACAACTTCACACATAAGTTCTCTTTCCGCTGATAACAAATGTTGAAAATACTTTCTTAGAGTGTGTATATCGTGTACATCTTCCGGTATATTACTTGAAAGAACTAGGAGCTGAGTTTCCAAATTGGCAATGTTGAGGTCATTGCCATACACTTCAGCAATCTTTCTGAGCTCCTCTTGGTAGTTTTCTTTTTTCATTAATTTATAAAACAAAGATTCCATCACACTATAAATTTTGTAGCCTTCTTGATCAAACCTGTCTCCAATTGATTGAATTAATATATCAATTGCTTCATAATAGATGCGTCTATAATAGAGTTTTGGACAGAAATCATACTCAGGAGGTGCATTACCATCTTCTAACCGCACAGGACATCTTCTTTTTCGAGGTAGCTTAGGACCATCAACATCTTTGCCTGAACGCATTTTATCCACTTTTGTCCATAAAAGATCAAAAGATTCCTCTGACCGCATATGCACAAGTGTTTTCTTTGTTTGAAGTGCAGTAACTTGTCCTTCAACAGCTGAATAGTTTTTCTTCTGAAGGGTCTGACTCAAATTGTCAGTGATTCGCAATAGATTTTCTCCTATCACCAGACCAAAAAAAAAATCAAATAACTTCATCTGAGCAGCAATTCCTCCAATTCTTGCTGTTGTGTCACTATCATGCACAATTTCAACAGCTTGATCCCAAAGTTCTTGGAGTGTGGAATAATTGCTGACAATACTTTGCAATGTATCTGCTTTCACTGTCCACCTGGTTGGACACATTACACGAATGCCGGGTGAACTAGGTGATAATTCATCTTTAATATCACGAAAAAGAGATTCTCTTCTAGGGGAATACTTCACCAGTTTAGTGATCTCATGTGCAATATCTAGGACTCGCTTCATAGTACTGCTATTCTTGATGAGGTCAGAAACAGCCAAGTTTAATGAATGACCATAGCAGTGTGTGTAGAAGGCCAGAGGCTGCTCATCCATGATTTTCTTTGCCAAGCCACTTCTTCTTCCACTCATGTTACTGGCTCCATCGTAGCACTGACCCCTGACCTTTGCAAGTGAAATATTCAATCGTAAAAAACTATCCTTTACCACTGCAAATAATGCAGAAGAATCAATAGAGGAAACTGAATACAAGCCAATAAACTCCTCATGAACTTCCAGCTCCGTATCAACCCATCGTAGCACTAACACAACCTATTGATATTCAAGCAACAAAAAAGATGTTATTAGTTACATCAAGTGTAGGACTATATAAACTTTAACTACTTACTTGCTCTTTATTAGATATATCAGCACACTCATCCAACATAATAGTCACAAATTCTGTCGCTTGAAGATCACAAGCTATCTTTCTTAATGTATTCAAGGACATTAACTTCAGCATTTCATTCTGTACCTCATGACTAAGATAAGCCTCACTTTTGCGTTTTAGCCATTGTTGCAACTACAAAAATGATCAAAACTTCATTTCTAAAAATTCAAATTACAATTAAATAGCACTTATTGAAATACCTTAGTATCAGATGAACTTCTCAGTGTAAGAAGCTGGTAAAGGTTTCCATCACCTTTCTCAGTATGTCCTTGAATAGCACAACCTTGTCTGGCCAAAAACTTCAAACTCTCCATAATCACAAGCAAACAGTGCCGATTGGAAGCTCTTTCTTGTGCTAAAGAATTAACCAGCATTTCTCCAACATTACCAACAGTTTCTGGCACTGTCACAAGCACATCAATGGCTAGTTTATGGCAAGCACTCTTCTCATGCTTTTTAAAGGCAACAATGGCATCTTTCCAGTTGGAAAACCCTCTTGATAGCTACACACAAGTTTCATGCACGGTTACTAGCTAACATTATAGGAACTAAACCAAAACTTACAAATGCTTGGTCACAACTCCCCAAGTTTGATGTAACAATTACCCCTTTCTCTTTTGCTTTTAAGCATAGAAAACAAAGAGTAATGTCCTCAGCCTCAAGATAGTGAAGCCATTTCCAACTGGTAAACCAGCTAGATTGAAAGCTGCCGTAAACAGGGGTCTTTTTGCCAAAACTTCGCTTTGGAAAATTGAACTCCTTTGGTTGATGAGGACTATCTCCCAACACAGTGCGTGCTGGAGTTACGGACGAAGAAGCCATACTAAAGTCCAGCTGCAATAGCACTTATAGTAACTCCACAATGCGCATGCGTATAATACCGGTTGGGTAAAGGGACTGTGAACCACGCCCACTTTTGGAAAAAAAGTGGTCCGGCCATGGCCGTACCAGCCGGACCGGCGGAGCGGCCAGTGCTAAAGGCCCACAACCCGCTCTAAACGTCATCATTTGATGACCCTTACCGTGCCTAAAATTTTTTTGGTGAAAAACAGCCACAACTCACTTAATTTTCAGGATATAGCTACCAAAGTTATACATAATAATTTTAAGGTAATTTTACATCATTAGTCTGATGTAACTCCATAAATTCAAAAATCCTGGCTTAAACACTATTTCTTAAAATTTAAAATATTTTGAGATTCAAATTTCGTGTGCCCACAAAATCAGGCTCATAAAACTTCCAAATTCACTGTCTTGAAGCTCCCAGGTCCGTCACCTATAACCACAAAAATAACCACAAACCCACAAAATGGTTCTGTCTGTATGTTAATATGACATTAATGTATGATACTACAATTTTTTAGCTTTCTATTACACATACTTGAGAAATTATAGCAGAATTAGCAACCTTAACCAAAAAATTTTTTATTTTTTATTTTTTTACTGACTTTCCCTTTTTTTTCAGTGAGTCTGGATGACGTGAAGGACATAGCAGACCCTCTGCAGAAAGTGGAGGCGGGGCTGAAGGTGGGAGGTGCAGAAGTGCCCCTGGAGAGTGTGCATGTTTGTGCCCAGCTTTTGGACCTGGCAGCTCGTGTGGTTGTCCTGCAGGCCTACAAGAACAAGAGTCGCATGCCCATAGAGGCCAAGTATGTGTTTCCCCTGGATGACATGGCCGCTGTGTGTGGGTTTGAGGCCTTCATCAATGGCAAGCATATTGTGGGTGAGGTGAAGGAGAAGGAGCAGGCACACAGAGAGTACAAGGAGGCCATCTCTAAAGGACACGGAGCCTACCTCATGGACGAAGAGACACCTGTGAGTCAGTGAATATAATATGAATCTAGCACATACCTGCCAAACAGTAGCACTTGATGTACTTGTACTTGCAAATCAGGAATGCAGTAGTATAAAGTATTTTGTATTACATGTATACGTTCAAACTGTCCAATCATATTGCTCAATTCGAGGTCCAATAAATTTCATACCCACCTCCTAGGAGGTGAATAAATAAACCGTCCAATCAAAATGTGTTTTACTGCAATTCGTATAGCTTAGAGCCATGGTACAAGTCAGTAGCACCACTTTGTGTTCGGTCGGTATTGTATTATTTACACTATCCCCAGGCCTTCAGCCCTCGGTTATGTACATCTTATACTGACCTCCATGTCGTGGTGTAACCTATACTTATCCATAATTACTATTCTCTACCATTGAACCCTTCCATAAGCTGCTTCATAACTCTCTGAAGCTTGTACTAACCATGTGCATTTCTGATGGGTAATGATCGTCAGATTGGTGAGAATTAAGTTGCATGTGCCCAATAGAGAGGCACCCGGTAAAATATGTGTCCATTTTACTTTGCTCCAATTTGTACATATTGATAGGGTCTCACTTAGCTTGGCTCATTCGCCAATACTTTTTATTTACAACGTTGTAAATAAAAATTATTGGCGAATGAGCCAAGCTAAGTGAAATTAATTTAAAATATATTTTTATAGGATGTGTTTAAGGTTAGTGTTGGTAACTTACCACCTGGAGCCAGCGTTGTTATAATATTAATATATTTGTAGGATGTGTTTACAGTCAGTGTTGGTAACTTACCACCTGGAGCCAGTGTCCTTGTTAAAATTACATATGTGGCTGAACTGAGTGTGGAAGGAGATCACATAGTGTTCAGGTTACCTGGGTCTGTGGCGCCATGGAAACAGGACACTGCCTTAGACCAGACTACTCAAACCACTGTAGAGAAAATCAAAGTCAAGAAACAAAGGTCTGTCCTGTCCTGTCTCTCTGTCTCTCTCTCTGTGTCTGTCTGTCTGTCTGTCTGTCTGTCTATCTGTCTGTCTGTCTTTCTGTCTGTCTATCTGTGAATCAGTCTGTCTGAATATTTATCTATCTTTAATGTTCATTTATATTAATAGTGATAACTGGTTCGTCTATCATTCTGTCTGTCTGTCTGTCTGTCTGTCTGTTTGTCTGTCTGTAGTGATAACTTGTCAGTTCAAGTGTTTGTTGAGATGCCATTTGACATAAAGTCTATTGAGTGTCCCACTCACAAGATAAAGATGAAGGTGAGTGAGTGTGTTCAGTATCTCTGGTGTACCAGTGAGAGTGGGAGGAGTCCTCTATCTGTTTTGTGATATTGTAGAAAACTGCCAGTAAGGCCACAGTGGAACTGTGTGCAGGCAGTGTTCTGGGGACTGGCTTTCAGCTGCACATCAGTCTGGCAGAGATCCATATGCCTCGCAT
>WLWD01001206.1_pt1 | contig 89368 bp, 63 predicted proteins | sample 6712731 | NCBI WGS metagenome assembly WLWD01 (sample SAMN12718690, study PRJNA576275) | sponge metagenome | isolation source: marine sponge | host: Mycale hentscheli | place: New Zealand: South Island, Marlborough, Capsize Point | collected 2014-11-01
GGGGGGGGAGAGTGTCGTGACAACAGAAGGTATTTCAATACTAATTAATGAAATGGGGGTGGGGGGGTGGGGACAACATAAGGTATTTCAATATTATCAGGGGGTGGGTACTGTGACAACAGAAGGTATTTCAAAACGAATTAACGAGTCAGAGGATGGGTGCCATGACAACATAAGGTATTTCAAAACTAATTAATGAGTCTGGGGGGGCGGGGGAGGGGGGGGAGGAGTGTCGTGGCAACAGAAGGTATTTCAATACTAATTAATGAGTTGAGGGAGGGGAGTGTCGTGACACAACAGAGATATTTTAATACTAATTAATGAGTCAGGGGGTGGGTGCCGTGACAACAGAAGGTATTTCAATACTAATTAATGAGTCAGGGGGTGGTTGCCGTGACAACAGAAGGTATTTCGATACTAATTAATGAGTCAGGGGGTCGATGCCGTGACAACAGAAGGTATTTCAATACTAATTAATGAGTCAGGGGGTTGATGCCGTGACAACAGAAGGTATTTCAATACTAATTAATGAGTCAGGGGGTGGGTGCCGTGACAACAGAAGGTATTTCAATACTAATTAATGAGTGGGGAGGGGGGGTGGGTTTTGCCTTGCCAACAGAAGGTATTTCAATACTACTTAAGAGTCAAAAGGATATGGGTGCTAGTGCCAACAGAAGGTTTTTTATTCAATACTAATTTGGGCAGGGGGTGGGTGCAGAGTGACAAAAGAAGGTATTTCAATATTAATTAAGAATCAGGGGGGGGGTGTTTGCAGTGAACAACAGAAGGTATTTCAATATAATTAAAGTCAGCGTGGTGGTTGCCTTGACAACAGAGAGGGATTTCAATACTAATTAATGAGTCAGGGGGGGGGGGGGAGTGGTGGGGTGCAGGGACAACAGAAGGATTTCAATAATATTAATGGTCAATGGGTGTATTGAAAACCGAAGGTTAATCAATATAATGAATGAGTCAGGGGGTGCGTGACACAGAAGGTATTTCAATACTAATTAATGAGTCAGGGGGTCGATGCCGTGACAACAGAAGGTATTTCAATACTAATTAATGAGTCAGGGGGTGGGTGCAGTGACAACAGAAGGTATTTCAATACTAATTAATGAGTCAGTCAGAGGATGGGTGCCGTGACAACATAAGGTATTTCAATACTAATTAATGAGTCAGGGGGTGGGTGTAGTGACAACAGAAGGTATTTCAATACTAATTAATGAGTCAGGGGGTGGGTGCAGTGACAACAGAAGGTATTTCAATACTAATTAATGAGTCAGGGGGTCGATGCCGTGACAACAGAAGGTATTTCAATACTAATTAATGAGTCAGGGGGTGGGTGCAGTGACAACAGAAGGTATTTCAATACTAATTAATGAGTCAGTCAGAGGATGGGTGCCGTGACAACATAAGGTATTTCAATACTAATTAATGAGTCAGGGGGTCGATGCCATGACAACAGAAGGTATTTCAATACTAATTAATGAGTCAGGGGGTTGATGCCGTGACAACAGAAGGTATTTCAATACTAATTAATGAGTCAGGGGGTGGGTGCAGTGACAACAGAAGGTATTTCAATACTAATTAATGAGTCAAAGGATATGGGTGCAGTGACAACAGAAGGTATTTTAATACTAATTAATGAGTCAGGGGGTCGATGCCGTGACAACAGAAGGTATTTCAATACTAATTAATGAGTCAGGGGGTGGGTGCAGTGACAACTGAAGGTATTTCAATACTAATTAATGAGTCAGGGGGTGGGTGCAGTGACAACAGAAGGTATTTCAATACTAATTAAAGAGTCAGGGGGTGGGTGCCGTGACAACAGAAGGTATTTCAATACTAATTAATGAGTCTGGGGGGGGGGGGGGGGGGGGGGGGGAGGGTGGGTGCAGTGACAGAAGGTATTTCAATACTAATTAATGAGTCAAAGGATGGGTGCAGTGACAACAGAAGGTATTTCAATACTAATTAATGAGTCAGGGGGTCGATGCCGTGACAACAGAAGGTATTTCAACACTAATTAATGAGTCAGGGGGTGGGTGCCGTGACAACAGAAGGTATTTCAATACTAATTAATGAGTCAGGGGGTGGGTGCAGTGACAACAGAAGGTATTTCAATACTAATTAAGGAGTCAAAGGATGGGTGCAGTGACAACAGAAGGTATTTCAATACTAATTAATGAGTCAGGGGGTGGGTGCCTTGACAACAGAAGGTATTTCAATACTAATTAATGAGTCAGGGGGTGGGTGCAGTGACAACAGAAGGTATTTTAATACTAATTAATGAGTCAGGGGGTCGATGCCATGACAACAGAAGGTATTTCAATACTAATTAATGAGTCAGAGGATGGGTGCCGTGACAACAGAAGGTATTTCAATACTAATTACTGAGTCAGGTGGCGGGTACCTTGAAAACATAAGGTATTTTACTTTCCATAATTAACTTTTAATATTTTAACAAAAACTTTTATGTATTTAATTATTTCAAGACAACAGCAAATATGTAGTAGTAATAAATGATTTTTTTTTAATGTTTAAAGTATCTAAGTGATAACACTCTAATCAACTGATGATAATATATGTAAAATGTTAGAATTGTATACATTGTGATATTTGAATGGAATTCATCTTTGCCTGCTCTAGTCACAGTATGAAGTTCTTTTCATACGTCATGATAACCACAAGCAACCAATTTCAACTGCTGGAAACTGTGTGATTCAATTCTAGAAAGAAGATTTAAAATATAAAAATTATACCTTTCCTGTAGTATGAATCTTATACTTATTACAATTTATACTTAATTAGAGTATACCAGACATACTCTTGGAGTATGTATATCATACTTGCAGGTAATCATACCTACGGTATAAAATAGAAAAGTATGACAATTATACCTAAAAAGTATGATATACATACTTCTTTTTTTGCTGTGTAGTTACAGGTTTCTTGTGAAACACATAATAATATAGTAATTGTGAGCTACCTTGTAATATACAAACCCTTTTCAACTTAATTTTTAACAAACTTGACTTATAGCTTCTTTCCCACTTCTATCCCCTTCTCTCTCCCCCCCCCCCCCCCCCCCCCCCCCCCCCTCCCTACCCCAACCCATCCCGCTTCATTCCTCATACACGTTCCCTTCACCCACCCATCCGGTTAGTACAATATTCTCGAGTTGAGGATACATTGGTAAGAAGAAACAGGTGGGATGAGGAGGTGGGGGGGGAGGGGGAGGGGGGAGTGACTGACTTTTGACAAAAATATTATACTGGAGCCAATTGTGGTAATGAACCTAAATTTAGTATCTTACTTAACTTAAATGTCTCAAAAGTCTTATTGTAGTGCATTCATTATGTATTTAGTTTATCCTTAATAACTTTATGTCTAATTTTGCTTTCATGTCCTGTTTAACTTTGTGCCCAACTTGATGCATTGAATTACTTAGCTAACCTGTACTAGAATTTATATCTTATTAAAATGATCCAACTAGATAATCAGATTCTTGATCTAGTCGCAAATAATACCACATCTTCCAGTTAGTAAATTGTAGGTTTTTGTTAAATAATGCTCAATATAGCCGGTCTGTGGTTTGCATGGCTATGAGTTTATATAGCTATCACTTTATGAAGAAAGACTTTTTACAACTGTTCCAGTGGCTTTCATATTTCAGTATCTCACAAAGAGTGGAATTTAGAATTGCAAGACTGCTACTGGAAATAGAATCCACTAGTCTATTAATGTGGAATGTAGTATTACAGCAAGTAAGTGATTCTAATCTAACTATTACACCATATATTTACAAATGAGATCTAACTTTGACAAATTTTGAATGGAAATACATTTAGCAATTTTGCATAAGTTCTGAACATACTCACATAATTTTCTCATTTCTTATGTTGAATAAAATCATTAAAAACATTTATGCATGGTGACTGTTTTTTCTATTTATCAAAGGAAGAGATTGGTCACTAAAATGATAATCAATTTTTCTGAAAATTATGTAAAGGAGTTATGAACAAGATGGATTTGTTGCACATGTTATTTCTACTAATTAGAGTGTAGTTACCATGTCCCCCCCTCTTCATTTCATTAAAATGGACCAGTTGCACATGTTATTTCAACTAATTAGAGTGTGGTAATCATGTCCCCCCTCTTCATTTCTTTAAGATGGACCAGTTGCACATGTTATTTCTACTAATTAGAGTGTGGTAACCATGTCCCCCCTCTTTATTCCATTAATTCAATCTTAATAAACTGGTTAAGAAAAAATATTTTATAAGTTGTTATTGCAAAGGTTGTGCAAGATTCTGGTGCAAAAAGTGTAAGATAATGATATATGAAAGTGTAAGATTTGTTTTAAGAAAGTGTAAGATCTTATTGTAAGAAAGAGTGTAAGATCCCAAAAGATCTTACTAAATTATTATTGCAATATTCATGCAAGAATCTTTAACAATCTTAGATGTGAATAATGTAAGATCATCAAATATTTTACTGTAATTTTATTGCAAGATATTGCAAGATCTTGATGCATGAATATGCACGAAAAGCATTCCAAAACCTTGCAGAATCTTGAAAGATGAATCGTTCAAGATCTTTCTTTTTTTTTCCTTTTGTTCTTGCAAGATTTTTGGTAGTTTAGTTTTAAACTCACTTAATGGCCCAATATGATGATTGAATAGTTTATAAATGAGATCAAAAAGACTTTGATTATTTTGTGTCAGCCCCAAATGAAAATATCAACAAATTCTTGTCTGGACTGTTAGAAAACTTAATCATAGATCAAGGTCATGGCCATTTGTAAATGGTAAAAATTACTAATCAACTCTAATTAGAACCGGTTGCTATATTGTTACTAGGTGTACTAACTTGGTAAGTGTGCACTATTTTTTGCCTTTAGGTATATGAACTGTGCATACTAACCACCCTTGGGGTATTGCTATTTTTGAGTTTTAGTTTAATAGAATAGGCTGGATAAAGCAGGGAGCAGGTTATGTGAGGCCAGATATGGGAGGGTCTACTACTCTCTCATATCCACCTATATGGGACCAGCCCTACCACATATAACTCTCCTGCCGCTCTCATACCACAGGAATTTACCACAGCTAGCTGCTTTACTGCTTACTGCTTTACTGCTTACTGCAGAGCAGCCCAGGTAGAGTTAGATCTGGAGATAACAGCTGGCAGCTACAATGCTAAAGTAAACTTGCTAAAGTAAACTTGAGGGAGTGCTTCAATTGAATTTTAATTGCATTTTAATTTTGGGCCGGAAACACGGAAGAATTCACTTGACACCGAAAATGCTGATAAACAAAGTTGCTAGTAGTAACTGGGCCGGCCTGGGTAAACGGGATCTAAAATAGTTAGAGCATGCGCTTAGGTACTGGTGGATTTAGTGCACTAAATGCACCAGTACACAAGCACTTATGCTCTAACTATTACATAGCTGGAACTCATATATATTCACATTTTACCCACTTATTCCAGCCGTATTTCACAAATGGTGAATTTAGAATTGTAGTATACAATAGTAACAGCTTAAGCCATACAACTACTGAGAATATCAATCTATACACATGTCTATGAATATAATTTTACAACAAGCCATACCTGGTGAAGTAAGAAATGCTTCTAATCAGCCACCACATCCTTCCAGTTGAAAAGTGGTTGCTCTCAAAAAAGGTCAATGACCTTTAACTGATCAAGCAATGAAGGAAGCTATAGAAATGAAGTGGTCTATTTTCTTGACCTGTGTCTTTACTTAATCCTTGTTATAAGGTGAGCTGAAAGATTAGGAGTAAGATTATAAACCACTTCATTTGTATGGCTTCTCTCAGCTGCTATTTTAATGTCAGCAACATAAAAGTTTTGTGAATGCACTTTGTGTGAACTACCACTAACATCTAGAGAATGCTCAATTACCAAATTAGTTACAGAAAAAGCAGGTTTCTTGTGAAACACATAATAATATAGTAATTGGAGCTACCTTGTAATATACAAACCCTTTTCAACTTAATTTTTAACAAACTTGACTTATAGCTTCTTTCCCACTTCTATCCCCTTCTCTCTCCTCTGCAAAAATAATTGTCTTATGGCAAAGAAATGTGGTTCCACTGTTTTTGAGTTTCTTAATCAGACAATAATAGTCACTTGAATAGTGCCCTAGTTCTTGTTCTTCTGTTTCTTTGTGAATCCAGCATTTTAATGAACCAGAATTCTAAGGCACAGCAGGATTTTTGTCTTCTTTTTTTTGCAAAATAAACAAAAGCTGGATCATGCTCAAGATACACCTGCAGTTATGTCTATGTGGAAGCTGGTATTCCGGGTAAGACAATTAGTTATTTATGTTGTATGTTCATAAAAAAAATGAGAAATAGTTTCTCAGGTAATTTTGCCTATTTCCTGGGATTATGGTGCTAATTTGGTCATACCCTTACTGTTGTTGTTTTTTTTACTAACTCCCACTCAGATTATCACTCACTGGTGGGAGTTAGTAAATACAACAGCAACAAAGACTAAATGTCAAGGTAATTTACCTTGATCTTCTTCTGTCTGTCAATGAAGAATGATGTCTTCACTTTTGTAAGCTCAGAAAGATGATGGTTAGTCACATGCCCATTAAATTTAGTTTGCAATATTTTTGTTTTACTTAGAATTTTATTTATTCGTAGACATATCCATTGACTGTTTGTAATGTTGATGTTTAATTATTTTGTAAGCAATAATACTAAGTTACTTTGTATTAACAATACAAAATTCTATATCAGGCCTAAACTTATACTCTAAACCAAAAAAATAGCCCAAGTTAATAGCGTTGAGGGTTAGCACCTTTGGTGCTTCATTATATTGGATGTTGTTGTTGTTGTTTTTGTGCCAAACTTGCAGTCACATCTTGTGGGCAACAGCATTGCTGGCTGAGGTGACTGCTTACAGTAAGTATAGGTTAAACCACGACACTGAGGTTGGTATGGGATTTACACACCCGAGGGCTGAATGCCCAAGTATAGTGTAAATCCTGTGCTGACCAAACACAGAGAGGTGCAACTGTTTGTCCATCGCTCTAGGCTATAGAAAACGCATAAAGACAGTTCATTTATTCACCTCCAAGGCAGTTGGTATGAAATAAATTCACCCCAAATTGAGCAATCTGATTGGATGGTTTGAACAAAACCATGGTACAAAAATACTAATAAATCTAATCGTGTACAAAACAATTGTTAATATTGCACTCAAATGTGGCACATGGTTGTGAAACAGTTATGTTGTGGTTACCATAATGACTTTGCAGTGTGTTGCTAGGCAACCAATGTTGACTAATACATGTACTTCATGTTATTATAGTATTTAGAAGTCCTGGTTTAATATTAATTTTTACACATTATTAACCTAGAAAAAATGAAAATGAATGAATTGTATTAGCCAGTGAGAGGCTTATTGTATATACTGAAATACTTTCATTTACAAATTTGTAAATTATATTATGAGGAAAAGAAAAGGACAAAGCTGCTTTTCATTTCAAATAACAAACAAAAACCATGTAAAATATTCTCATTATTTCAGCAAGTAGACACGCAGTAATGACATATATATTAGTTCCTCCCCATTTTCACTTGTGGGAGTCAACGTCATGGCTTATCAAGCTTCAAGAGTCATGTGACTCAAACTGCTATCGGTTTGGGAGCGCATTCCTCTGTAACCAAATAAACTCTACCTGGACAAATCATAATAGGTAGGCTCTGGGCATTGCACTATGTGACTGTCAAACTAACACATTTCAGAGGCCATAATAGGCAATTATAATTCATGAATATGTATGTGACCTAAGCCACAGGATTTCAAGTTAGTAGAGGGAGTTACATAAAACATTAGCCAATTTACTTACTTCATTCTGTAGCGTATATAATAGAAACTTGGACTTTGTCATAAACCCCAAGGCTGCCTCTTGCTGCTGCAATCTCAGGGCCTACACAAAATACAAGCAGGCTGATTTAATAAAACAATCAGTGACAGGAAAACCATATTTGTCCAGCAGGGTTTGACACAGGAACTTTGGCTAAGGTACGAGAGGTGAATGGGGGATGTGGGTGTGGGGAATGAGTTACTCCAGTGCTAGAGGGTTAGGTTATATCTTTGTGATGTGTACACATGCTGCAATTTATATATAATAAAGAAGCTTCACTTATATTTTTGGGGTGGAAATGGGAGACCATTCTCTTTGGGGGAGGGGGAGGGTAAGATTTCAGTCCTCACCTGAACAGGCCAGGAATTATGAACTGCTCAATCAATACACAAACACTGACAATTAATGGGAAAAAAATCATCAGTGTCCTCAATCTGAGCAAGAAGTGTGCCAATTGTTGAGAAACGCGAAGGTACCAGCTTTTATGGGTAACACCCCCTAGCGTCACGTCATAATCACGTAAACAAAAGGATTTCTTGCAGCCAGTGGTGTAGTTTGCTTTATGCTCAAGGAAATTAATGGAGTTGAAAGAAAAATGATAAAGAAGTCTAATATGGCTGGCTTTTTTCATTTTCAACTTCTGCTAGACCAAATTGCTGCAGTTCAATAGGTAATATTTTGATTGACCAGGAATTTAAGAATCATGCAGTAGCAAAACAAATCTAATTTTGTTCAATCAGATGCTTTGCATCCTGTGAAGTAGTTTAACAGTTTAATATTGAACTTGCAAAGGGAACTTTAGAGAATAGTTAAAGGGTCGTCTTAGTATATTTGTTTGCCATAGAATGACTGCCATAACAAAGACCAGTAGCTCAGGAGATGAAGTATGATTGTTAAGCGTGCATCCTTACTTATCCGAACCCCATTGTGCAAGCTCTTTTCTGGAGAAGTGAAATTCAATGTGTTATGCTACCTATGTACATGCATATCGTGTTACAAGCTTCCATGTATGTGTAAGATTCCCTCTTTTTTATTTCAAACTGAGAAACCAAATAAACAGGAATTGGCGAGAATGATCTTTGCGTGGGTTTCATAATCAAGTTTGGTTATTCAAGAATTTTGATAAGTGTGTAAAAACCACCTCATTCGTACAAAATATAACAAACATTCACTAATGTTATTTATTGCACAAAAAGAGAAAGAGAAACCAGGTAGATGCGTTCATCAATAGCATCTTGATCTTGGCATATCCTTGCTTCAATGCTGTCAGAGGTGGGAGCGGGGAGTGTGGTGCTGAACCACGGAGGAGAGTTAAAGCTACAGCAGGAATTTTTGCATCCTTCCCCATCCCACACAGGTCCGTCCACATGGTCATTGTCACAGAAGTAGTTCTGACCAACAAAGCCAGGGAGAGCTGCCTCATTACGATTAGGATTATCACAGGGGCAGCGATGAAAACCGTACACACTGTCATCATGGCCTGCAGCTAGACTCCAGATATGCGTGCGCATGCCAGGTTCCCCGTGAGTAATACTCACACCATCCAAGTAATTGGTGTCTATTCCAGAGTTTCGCAGTCCATCTGGTGAATGAGTGGCATATCCCAATGCCATTCCACACACCTTCTGGTAGGTTACTGTCAACGGGTCATAATACACTGAAGCACAGCCTGGACTAGCAACTGCACAAGACCTAACTGGACTTGTCTGTGTGACCCAGGGCGAGGGACAGTTCTGTTCGGAAAGAGTCAAGTTGAGGTTTACCACCTGTGCCCAACTCCCTGGGCCACATTCTGGAACTAGAGTTAGGCGTCCCAAAATAGAATTCACTTGCTCTGTCATGTTTCTTCTAGCCTGCTCAGCAGCTGCCGGACATGTATTTCCATCTTTAGAAACAATTGCCGGTTGAATTTTTAATCCAACAGCTATGTTGAATGCCAGAAAGATGAGTGCGAATTTGTAAGCCATCATTTTCTTGAATTATGAAATGTTTCATTAGCTGGCACTCTTTTTATACTAAAATTGCTGCACTAAAATAGACTTATATGGAAATTTGCACATGATGCTCATCATGCATGTGCAAAAAGGGTTATATGCCTGCAACTACATTTCCCCCCCATGTGGGGAGACGCCGTCATTCCAGTAGGCGTGTGCATGAATGATTGTGTCAAGTACATTCTCAACAACAACTCTTGCACATCAGAAGTAGAACTTTTCTTCAATTTGAGATCTGAGTTTTCTGTAATGAAGCAATGCGACAGGACCCTATATCCTGAAATTTTATCAAATGGATCTACAAATTGTGTGAGCATTTCAGGTATATGAACAAAAAATACATTGCCTATAATGGTGATGACCATAAGACTTATAAGCTTATGAAAACAATACATAAGACATCTTTTATAAAAAGAAAATATTTTGCTTTTTTCCTTTGACAGATATATTAAATGGCATTTTTACTACTACTTCCACTGCAAGCTCCAGTACTTTGTCTACATCCTTGGCGAAAGTGGTGGCTCCCATTACAGTTTCAGTGTTCGTTTTGCTAGTAGGATTTCTAGCCATGGTAATGTTTGTTTGTTGGAATAAAAGAAGAATGGAACATACTAAGAAGAGAACGTAAACTGTTGTTCCTTCTTGTTATCTATGCTTTTCACTAGTATATATTATATAAAAAAATCAAGTAACTATAATAGCTAGTTAGGAAAGGTATTGGTAGTTTACAATACTTTTGTCTAATTGTTTCAACTTTTTGTATTTTTTTTTTTCTTATCTTATGTTCTTTATTATGTTTGTCAGCTTATTATCTAAGGCACCCATGATAAGGCAAATCAAATTGCCAATTATTTTTACTAATAATTTAGCACAAAAACATTATTTTGTGCACACAGTAGAATGTCAATGTCAATTATTTTGAAACATCAATTAAGCAAACGAGAAAAACGACCATGCACATTAAAAATGACAGCTGTTTGAGTCACTCTTTTGTTTCCAAAACAGATACCTTCCGATTTCCATTCAAAAGGCAATGGCTAGAGGTGCTAAAGAGATTATTAGAAGAAAGAGAAATGCAATTTGTATCAAGATTGAGCTTGAAATTGGCAAGCTGGATGAATATGGGATAAACTACATTATACCAAAGAATTTGAAGCTTCATAAGTCCATCACTGACATCAAGAAAAGCAGAGAAAGTTGACAACTTTTACTTCCACATAATTGATAATTGGTTACACTCTTGGGTCCTTCATAAATATGTATAGCATTCTTTTCACTGTTTTACTATTAACTTGATTACAGCTTGATGCTACAAACTCCGCATTCACCAATGAGTTCGCTATATATATTCGGCAAGCGAGCGTAGCGAGCGAGACACTTACAGGGGTAACACAATTGAAAATCGGGGATGTTTGTTTATTTATGTTTGGACGTATGTATGTCATTTTGTACTTTGACCCTCCATATTTTTGTGTTCGCTCCGCGTTCGACCCCATCCCAAACTTCACTAAACAGAATCCTCCGGTTTAGCGACCATTACCCGTATCACCTTAGAAATTGAATTGTTTACCGCTTTGAATTTTTTTACGGGTGCAGTTAAAACTCAAAAACTTATGGGAGCTCCATTTCTGTTCGAGTTAGTGGCGGTGGTAAGTTAATACACTATTTGTCACAGTTATAAGCACTACTCAACAGCATTTACTTGACAATTTATTGTCCACTAGACAAACCGCGAAGGTAAGTCTTGCGTAGGTATGTTCAGTTGTGTGAAAGTATTGTGCGTTACAACTACTATTAAGAATATCACAAAGAAAAATTTAAATAACGTGACTTGATTTTGTTGCTTCTTTTTCAATTCAAACAGTTGAGGGGAGTGGTTACTATGGCATTAAATCCCCTTTACCGTATATGCGTAATTTAACAACTCGACTTGATTTTAGTAGTTTGAATAACAATAGTGTAGTTTAAGGCTCGCTCGCCATTTGTGCTCAAGGACACCACTAGTTCGGTCTAGAAATTGTTTTGTTATTGGGTGGGCGTACGTGTGTACCTTTTCTCCTACGCGCTTGCGCCGGATAACCTTCTTAGCAACATTTTGTTTTGTCTACCCGCCGTACGAAGTAGCGATGCCCAGTAGACAAAACGTTAGAAACGCTAGGTCAAGAGCTTTGAGGGCGTTAGAAACTCCTGAAGAAAAATAAGTAAAGAGAGCGATAAGAAATTAAAAAGACAGGGCAAGGAGGAGGAGAGCTAAAACGAAACAGAAACAAGTAGCAAAGTAAAGAATCTGACAGTATTTTGTAGCCACACCAAGCATGCATGGAATAGCTGCAATTACAGGGAACATGCATCGCTCGCTTCGCTATTTTGTGCTATTAGAGCATCACTAGTTAGCCATATGCTCATTGTTGTGTGACTCTCAGTCGTGTTCAATTGAGATTTCAGATATAATTGGCGAGCGAGCGTAGCGAGCAAGACACTTACAGGGGTGACACAATTGAAAATCGGGGATGCTTGTTTATTTATTTATATATATGGACGTACGTATGTCATTTTGTACTTTGACCCTCCGTACTTTTGTGTTCGCTCCGCGTTCGACCCCGTCCCAAATTGCACTAAACAGAATCCTCTGGTTTATCGATCAGTACCCGTATCATCCTAGAAAAATTGAATTGTTTACAGTTTTGAATTCTTTTGCGGGTGCAGTTAAAACTTGAAAACTTAAGGGACTTCCATTTCTATTCGAGTTAGTGGCGGTGGTAAGTCAATGCGCTCCTTGTCATGGTTATAAGCCTTGCGCAACAGTATTTACTTGAAAATACATTGTCCACTTACTGCGAAGGTAAGTCTGTGTAGGTGCATGTCCAGCTGTATCAAAGCATTGTGTGTTACAACCACTACTTAGCTAATGAATATCACAAAGGTATTGTTTTGTTGTTGTTTTCCTTCAATTCAAGCAGTTGCAGAGAGTTGTTACTATGGCACTGAAATGCCTTTACCCTGTATGCTAAATTTAAAAACTGGACCTTATTTTCAGTAGCTTCAGTGTTAGAAGTCAAAATCATTCATATAAAAATAGTATAGTCTTTAGGCTCGCTCGCCATTTGTGCTCAAGCACACCATCACTAGTAGGTATCTATGAGTACGTCAAAAATTGTCGCCTGCGCTTCTAATTGGCGAGCTCGCGTAGCGAGCCAGACACTTACAGGGGTAACACAATCGAAAATCGGGGATGTTTGTTTATTATCGAGCGAGCGAAGCGAGCGAGATTCTATTAGGGGTGGATAATGCAAAATCGGGTATATGTTATATTATATATGTATGTATGTATGGATGGTACGTATGCTCTTTAAACGCGCGTGGAACTTTTTTTCTTCAAAAAACACGGCTTTTTAGGCTTGACCCCAGTTCATTCTGAAACTACAACATTAAGCAAGCCTTACTTTATACTTAAGCTCCAAAGTGTGAGAAAATTCCTTCGAAAATGCTTGCTTTTCAAGAAACAAAAAGTTGATTCGACAGGTTACTATGGCATTGAAGACCCTTTTCCAGACTTAATTTCAAAACTTCGCCGTTTTATAGGGGGATACAGAGTGCCGGTTGTTGGTTGTCAAGAGCCGTTGGTAGTCAGAATGCCATAGTATTAATACTAAGGAAGCTACTACTTCTCGAGGGAAGTTGAGATAAGTACTCAATTCCATATTTGTTAGCTAAATATGCAAAATTAACTCTGGCCTTTCTTTTTTGTAGCTAAGAGTTTGTCAACAGTGACTGGTAAATTCAAATAGTCAGATTGGCTCAAATTTGGTACTACAAAAGTTACCACTGCTCAAGAAAATGAGGTAAGAAAGTAATTTTGTATTTGTGTGCTAAAATTGATTGTCTTTTGTTTTTGTAGGTGAGAGCTTGTTGTCAAAAATTCAAGGTAATTCAGATGGTCAAAGTAACTTCAATTTGATACGACAGAAGTTATCAATACTCAAAAATGATGTAAGTAGTAATTCCATATTTGTTGGCTAAAATTACAAATAATAACACTGGTTTATTTTTATCGTAGCTGAGAGCTTGTTCAAGAGTTACTGGTGATTGAGATTATCATAATGGTTGATGTTTGATACTAAAAAAGTTACCATTAATCAGGTAAGAGAGTGATTTTGTATTTGTTTGCTGAAAAATCAAATGTCATAACTGCTATTATAGTGTTTGCATGAAGTAAGCTAAAACATAGTAACATTTTATGTTACCAAACTATCAGGCTCGCTCGCCAATTGTGCTCAAGCACACCACTAGTTTAGATATATGTATGGACGTACGTATGTCATTTTGTACTACTTTGACCCTCTCGTTTTTGTGTTAGTTATGTGGTCGACCCCGTCCCAAATTGCACTTAACAGAATCCTCTGGTTTATCGATCAGTACCAGAATCACCCTAGAAATTGAATTGTTTACCGTTTTGAATTCTTTTCTGGGTGCAGTTAAAACTTGAAAACTTAAGGGACTTCCATTTCTATTCGAGTTAGTGGCGGTGGTAAGTCAATGCGCTCTTTGTCATGGTTATAAGCCGTGCGCAACAGTATTTAATTGAAAATACATTGTCCACTAGACTACTGCGAAGGTAAGTCTGTGTAGGTCATAACTGCTATTATAGTGTTAGCATGAACTAAACTAAAACATAGTAAAAATACTTATTTTTATGTTACCTAACTATCAAGGTCGCTCGCCATTTGTGCTCAAGCACACCACTAGTTACGTAAGTTTTGCAAAGCGTTCACAGTTCCAGTATTTTTCAATTAACGAGCGCGGAGAATCCTGCTGCACTGCCTTAGCAACTTTGTTTCAACCAAAAAGTTTATAGCTACTCTCTTCTTGAAACAATTGTGAAGTCTTTGTTAAGCTGTGCTTCTTTGCCAATGCTTTCGGAGATTATCAGAATGGCAGATGTTTGATACTACAAAAGTTAATAAATCAGGTAGGAGAGTGATTTTGTATTTGTTTGCTGAAATAAAAGGTCATAACGGCTATTATAGTTTTTGCATGAACTAAGCTAAAACATAGTAACAATACTTTGTTTTTATGTCACCTAACTATCAGGCTCGCTCGCCATTTGTGCTCAAGCACACCACTAGTTCTATGTATATGAGTAACATGGCCCTGAATGATGTCAATGAGGAGGAATCACTCTTTAAACTGGTAATGGACGATGTGGCTAAGAGCCAGCAGCTAAAGCAGTCCATTGTACCATTTGAATGTTTGAAAATAGAAGATAAAATTGGACAAGGTAATATTACTACAATCATGATAATGCTTTTTATACGCAAAAATATATTTATAGGTTCATTCCGAAAAGTTTTCAGTGGTATTTACTGTGCTGAAAATTCAGAAGAATTCGTTAAAGTAGCAGTCAAAACCATTAAAAGTAAGTAATTCAAACTATCAATTTTTTTTCTTAAAGCCAAATTTCTTCTCCCATTTCTCTCTAACTCCACCCCCACTCTACCCCTCTTAACTACCCCTCGCCTTCATGCTACAGGTTCTTCAGCATCTTATTCAGAATTGAAGGGTTTCTTGGAGGAGAGTGTGGTCATGTGTGGGTTTGACCATCCTCACGTCCTGGTACTCATCGGCATCTGTCTGGATCCCAGCAACTCTCCTCACCTACTCCTGCCATTCATGGAAAATGGAGACTTAAGTACTTACCTAAAGCGAAGAAGGGAATCTTGTGGCTAATTAAAAGTAACAGAATATCCCAAGGTCAAACATAAGATTTATATAGAACTATGACTTAACAATTTACAGCATATAATAGCAACGGCGTGCACTATTGACCCAATCGAGCTGCCAAATCACGGAGTTATAGCCTGTGGTTCGGCTTAAAAAACACGCGCACACAATCCCGCCTACAACCTCGAAAATTATAGTTGGCGATCTAGTGGCTTTTTGCGTAATCAAAGCAGAGGCTGTGGCCTGTATTTAATTGTGGTTGGTATGGCTAGCAGAGCAGGCACAAAGAGGAAGCAACAGCTTTCTGCAGCAAGGAAGAAGAAAAGATGCTACTGCAGTAGAGGTACCTATAGCAAAACATGATAACATTGACATTTGAACATCATACTTACAGAATACAATCTGTCAACAGTCATGTTTTGAATCATTCTAAATATATATACTTAATAATATATTCATGTAATGTATGGCACACAAAAAAGAATGGTGCATGGCTGTATAATCATAAAAAAATTAATAAATATTTTTGTTTTTAGTCTAAAATTTATTCATTTTTTCGAAGTCAGCATAAAATTACACAGTTTTTTGATAAATCTGATGTACAGTCTCATCTATAATATTGTACAGGTCCGAGTTGGTTAGTCATGATGGAGGTGACAGAAATCTGTCTGTGCCCTCCAGCGCAGGTCCATCTGTGCCCCCCAGTGCAGGTCCGTCTGTGCCCCCCAGTGCAGGTCCGTCTGTACCCCCCAGCGCAGGTCCGTTGTGCCCCCCAGTGCAAGTTTCATGTTCCTGAGGCAAAACCGGCTAGTTTTTCCGGACTCCACCAGAAAAATATTGGAGTTGACATTGAAAGTATAAGCTATAATAAGATTATTCATTATTATTATTATTATTATTATATTATCATTATTATTATCATTATTATCATTATTATTACTACTACTGCCATTGCTACTACTACTATTACTACAACTATCCAAACAATTCAGGAACGAGAGGGTTAAATGTTTTGTTTGTGATATTCATTAGATAAGTTGTAGTTGTACCGCACAATACTTTCACACAACTGAACATACCTAGGTATGGCTTACCTTCGTGGTTAGACTAATGGCCAATGAATTTTCAAGTAAACACCTTTGTGTAGGGCTTACAACTATTACAAATAGCGTATTGACTTACCACTGCCACTAACTAGAATAGTAGTGAAACTGCAGTAAGTTTTTAAGCTTTGACTGCAACCACAAAAGAATTCAGAGCGGAAAACAATTCAATTTCCGTCATGATACGGGCAATGATCGATGAACCAGAAGATTTCGTTTGGTGAAATTTGAGATGTAGTCGACCACCGAACTAACGCAAAAAATGCCAGAGTCAAAGCACAAAAATGACAGGATGTCCAAACATAATATATTTAAACTAGTGGTGTGCTTGAGCACAAATGGCGAGCGAGCCTTAAACTACACTATTGTTAAATGATTGATTTTAACAACTAACACTCAAGCTACTACAATAAGTCGAGTTTTTAAATTACGTATGCGGTAAAGGGGTTTCAACACCATAGTAACCGCTCCCGCAACTGTTTAAATGAAAAAGAAGCAACAAAATCAAATCACGTTATTTAAAGTTTAACGCACAATACTTTCACACAACTGAACATACCTACGCAAGACTTACCTTCGTGGTTCGTCTAGTGGACAATGAATTTTCAAGTAAATGCTGTTGAGCAGGGCTTATAACTGTGACAAATAGCGTATTAACTTACCACCGCCACTAACTCGAATAGAAATGGAGCTCCCATAACTTTATGAGTTTTAACTGCACCCGTAAAACAATTCAAAGCGGTAAACGATTCAATTTCTAAGATGATACGGGTAATGGTCGCTAAACGGGAGGATTCTGTTTAGTGAAGTTTGGGACGGGGTCGAACGCGGAGTGAACGCAAAAATACGGAGGGTCAAAGTACAAAATGACATACGTACGTCTAAACATATAAACAAATATCACCAATTTTCAATTTAGTTATCCCTAATAGTGTCTTGCTTGCTCGTCAATAACAAAGATTTAAAAGTTTTCAAAATAATCAGATCTGGTATGTCATTCTCTCATCTCAATTGAAAAAATGTCTTTATCAAATTGTTTACACTATCTGATGGAAATACTAAGATTAATTGGTGAGCAAGCGAGACACTATCAGGTAACTCAATGAAAATCGGGAATATTTTTTTATGTTTGGACGTAAGTAAGGCAAGGACAGAGTCCTCATAGCTTGCTGTTTTTTTTTGTTTTTTTTGGCTTCGTTTTTTTCCCCCCACAACAAAATACTGTAGTAATTTCTAATGATTGTCTTATAATTATCCTTAGCATTTTTGTACTTTGATTCTCGCGTTTTTGTGCTAGTTCGGGGGTCGACCCCGTCCCAAACTTCACTAAACAGAATCCTCTGGTTTATCGATCAGTACCCGTGTCACCCTAGAAATTGAATTGTTTACCTTTTTTATTTCTTTTGCGGGGTGCAGTTAAAATGTGAAAACGTACGAGACTTCCATTTCTATTCGAGTTAGTGGCGGTGGTAAGTCAATGCGCTCTTTGTCATGGTTATAAGCTGTACGCAACAGTATTTACTTGGTTTTACTCGGATTCTCTCTTCTGCCCTCAGAAATGCATAACTGGTAGAACTGCCACCAGAGTTGATCTATACGATAGGCCGATACTGTAAAGCAGTAACTGAATCAAATACTCCTGCAAGACTCAGGTGTATATGAAGGAGCAATTAATTAATATTATAAGAGGTGTGGAGGTAACTACAACTGAATACTGACTGAAGCTATGGATGTGATAACAAAATATTATATAGTCATCCTCCCACAAGTGTAACATAAAAAGAAACTAGGCACTGACTGTGCTCATTACGTGAGAGCACACTATCTAAGAGAATGTTCTAGAGCAGTTAGGTAAGTTACGGGTGTGATTATGTAATGAGTGATATGATAAATCGTTCATCCTCTTGTATATGGCCCCACATAATAATAGAAACAATAATAATTATTATTAGTATTAATGTTATTGTATTTATTTTAGTATTTATTAGTATTATTATTATCATCATCATTATCATCATTATTATTATTAGGAATTTTTTCTCTTTTCAACAGCCAATATTTTAATTATAACTGTAGGAGCTTGTCTTTGGAGTGCGAGAGCCCAAGTGTCTAGCTACCATTTAAACTGTCAACAATTTTGTATTTTTTGCTCTCTAATTATACGATAAAAAAATGAACGATTACAATAAAAAGAGGAAATGACAATGACGATACTTTACCAAACAAGAATGTAAGCTATTGAAACACAAACAATACACTTGGACACAAACATACCGCCGGCCAAGACAAAGTCTTTCAATAAGAATGTTAGTTTGCTTGAAGCAGCAATGCAACTTTAAGATGACTTGTAGTGTGCGAGTCGAAGGCCCTCATGGTTCCTCCATGAAGGCCAGAGCAGTGATCCATAACCGCCTTCTCTTCCAATGTGTAACCTGATTTAGCAAACGATTTCTCCTCAATCTCCCAGAACCGACGTAGAAGATCATCACCTGTCAGTACAGTGACATGATGAGAAGTAATAGTGGGAGTACAAGGACTTGTGCATCCAGACAAGATCCAACCAAAGTGAGTCTCGAAAGCAGTGGGAGATCCTACAGGTCCCGTGCATCGCCCTTCGAGAAGACTTCGATACCCAATAGCAGATCTATTCTTCCAGGTTTTCCGAACCCTGGATCAGCAAGATGAAGATCCATAAGATGATTCCAGTTCTGATCAAAAGCGACGTGATGTAGAGGTAAGTCACAAGTAACTCGAGGGCCAATAACGGCAGAAGTAGAAAACTTCTTGTCTGGATTACATTCAGAGAATACACGAAAAGTGGTAATAGGATGCACAGAATTGCGCGTAAATCCAACTACTCCTGATATCTTAGTATTCTGGTTGTACCACGGAAGATGAAGATTCTGGGCAAGACACTCGGAGATGAAGGATGCTGATGAGCCGGAATCAAGTAGTTTTGAAATTCATCACATTCGATTAGAGGACGGAAGATTCATGGTTCCACTACTCAAGAAATCTGAAGTCAAACCTCTCGGAGAATCGCGATCGCAAGCCGTTAGACGATTTATCAGCTTTGAGCGCTCTCTGCATATGAAGGGCCACTTTTCAGAATTCAAGGCAGTCATTGATGAGTAATTCGACTCCGGTCATGCAGAGGTGGTACCTGAGAATGATCTACACAAGTCACCCCATTCAGTATACTACTTGCCCATGCACGTGGTAACGAAGGCATCCAGTACGACAACCAAGATTCGTGCAGTTTTTGATGCGTCGAGCAAGACATCTAGTGGTATCTCTTTGAATGATTTGCTTTTGGTTGGTCCCACTGTACACTCGTCACTGATTGATGTTCTCCTGCGCTTCAGGCTCCATAGAATAGCTCTGATTGCAGACGATAGTCGCATGTACCGAGCGATTGCATTAACTGAGTCAAATCGTGATCTTCATCGTTTCATTTGGAGAAGCGCACCTAGTGGACCACTCAAGGATTATAGGATGACTCGTTTGACCTTTGGAGTTTCAGCTTCCTCATTTATTGCCAATATGTGTGTGAAACAAAACGCTCTAGACCATGTACTTGAATTCCCTCTGGCTGCTAAGGCAGTGGAAGAATCATTTTATGTCGATGATGGACTTACAGGCGCAGACTCAATTGAACAAGCCATTGAATTGCATCACCAGCTTCAAGCTCTATTCGCTAAGGGAAGATTTCTCCTTCGTAAATGGAATTCAAATGAGGAGGAAGTTTTGCAACATATTGATCCTCAGCTACGTGAGCAGAAGTCAGTTCACCCGATATCAGGCCCTGACGAGTACGCCAAAACCTTGGGAATTGGATGGAATTCAACTCTTGATCACTTTCACTTGACAGTGGCAGATTTTCCAGCTGCGGAAGTTATGACAAAACATTTGCTCACATTGGACATTGCCAAGACTTTTGATGCTCTTGGTTGGTTCTCCCCAGTTATCATGGCCAAAGTTCTCTTACAACGTGTGTGGGAGGAGAGGATTCAGTGGGACGAACCTGTGCCTGAAGATATTCAGCAGAAGTGGCGGAAATGGAGGTCTGAACTCATTCTAATCACTGGCAAATGTATCGCTCGATGTTATTTCCCCAAGGATGTCAACATTGTTTTCTGGCAGTTGCATGGCTTTTGTGATGCATCCGAGTCGGCTTATGCCGGAGTTGTATATGTTCGGATGGTGGATGCTGCTGGCTCCATTCACACCTCACTTGTGGTTGCGAAAACCAAAGTTGCTCCTCTGAAGAGGCTATCTATTCCTCATTTGTAGTTGTGTGGAGCTCATCTTCTCTCTCAACTACTGCAACATTGCCAGAGTTTGTTTAGTATCTCTACTACTGATATATTCGCATGGACAGATAGCACAATCGTATTGAATTGGATCGCCGGGAACCCACGTCGTTTTAAGACTTATGTTGCAAATCGGATCACAAACATCACTGAGGCTGTGCCACCAAGTCGCTGGAATCATGTGGAAGGCATACTTAACCCCGCTGATTGTACTTCCAGGGGCATATTTTCTTCTGAGTTACTATCTCATGAACTTTGGTGGGACGGTCCACCCTGGCTTCGGCTAGGAGTATGTCAATGGCCTCAGTCGTCATTCCTGCAGCCAAACAGCCATGAAGTAGAGGCAGATGAGATTGTAGTGCATGTCGCCACCGTGCTGATCAATACCCTTATCCCCTTTAACCGTTTCTCTCGATTTGAACGCTCGACAAGAGTTACTGCCTGAATGGGTCGATTTGTACACAACTGTCGTTCACGACATCAGGGAATAGATCCCAAGTCTGGCTCTCTTTCTTCTGATGAGTTGAATACAGCGAAGCTTGTTTGGATTAGTTTAGCTCAGTCTCAAAGCTTTCACGACGAGATTCAGTGCTTGGAAAACAGAAAGGAGCTCCCCAAGAGCAGTTGTTTGCGCGCTCTGCGCCCATTCCTCGATGATGGTAAACTCTTACATGTTGGAGGACAATTGCACAATTCCCAATTTCCATATGCTCAACGACACCCTCTCATCCTCTGTGGCAAGCACTGTTTGACCAAACTTATCATTCGAGATGAGCATCTTCAACTGCTCCATGCTGGTCAAACTCTGGTCAATGCCTCGCTGGGACGACGTTTCCACATTGTTGGCCAACGCTCTGCGGTCCGATCAATCATTCGTGCATGTGTTCAATGCAGTCGGACGTCTTCCAGGCCTCAGCCTCCACCCATGGGTCAACTACCTCCACAACACATTACTCCAGGAATCATCTTTGAGAATGTAGGGATAGACTACGCTGGCCCTGTCTACATCAAGCTAGGTAGGGTTCGCAAACCTGTGGTTGTCAAGGCTTATGTTTGTTTTTTTGTGGCCATGTCTGTCAAAGCTGTGCACTTGGAGGCTGTATCAGATCTCTCGTCATTCGCGTTCATAGCCTGTCTTAGAAGATTTATTTCATGACGAGGCAAGCCTCACTCCATTTGGAGCGATCATGGCACTAATTTTGTGGGTGCATCTCGTGAACTGAAAGAATTGGTTGAATTTCTTGAAAGGCAGAAATCCTCTGGAAAGATTCCTGAATTTTGTGCATCACAAGGTATCCGATGGAACTTCATCCCAGAAAGGGCCCCGCATTTCGGAGGCCTCTGGGAGTCAGCAGTCAAAAGTGTCAAGACTCACCTAAGGAGAGTTATAGGCAACGTCAAATTCACATTCGAAGAGCTAACCACAGTTTTGACTCAGATCGAGGCTTGTTTGAATTCACAACCTCTAGCTTCCTTACCTTGTGAAGGAGAAGGCCTCGAAGTACTCACCCCAGGCCATTACTTGATTGGACGGCCACTGGAGGCCTTGCCTCACTCATCCCCATCCCCACCAGTGTCCATGCTTCGCCGCTGGGTTCTGACACAGAGTGTTGTGCGACATTTTTGGAAGAGATAGTCCTCTGAATATCTCACCTGTTTACGGAAGTTTTCTAAATGGCACTCTCCAACTAGGAATCTGCAGACAAATGACATAGTTGTTCTGCGAGACGAGAACTTTCTTCCTGCTAAGTGGCCAATGGGAAGGATCATTGGAGTCCATCCTGGCACAGACGGTACTGTTCGGGTTGTCACTGTCAAGACGGCCACGAGCATCTACAAGAGGCCAGCTGGATGTGAAGACGTGATGGGTGCAGCAGGGATTGGCGCAGCAGTAATGGGCGCAGCAGTAACAGGCGTGGCAGTGGCTGGCGCAGCAGTAACAGGTGTGGCAGTGGCTGGCGCAGCAGTGACCGGCGCAGCAGGGAGTTGACCGGGAATACTTGCAACACTGGATTGGGTCTTCCCTTCAAGGTGGAGGAGAGTGTGGTGAGGTCTCTGACAAACTCGACAACGATGCAATGATTTGCAGTTCCGAATAATGTGTCCTGGTTTCAAGCAATTGATGCATAGTCTGTTGGATTTCAATGCTGATCTCTTGTCATCGTGATGCAAAGACTTGAATTTGGGACAGGCATACAGAGGATGCTTTTCTGACTTGCACACCACACACATACTCGATGAATCTGCACTAGCTGCAAAGGATGCCACGGCCTTCGGGTTAGAGAAACTCTTCTTGTAGGGCTCAAATTTGAATGATCTTTTACTAGAGTCTGGCATTGAGACTTCAGATGCCTGTGCTCTGAGATTGATGAATTCCAACAGTTCTTTGTAGTGAGGTACGTCATGAGATGATTGACTATGGCGTTGCCATTCGAACATGGTGTTGACATCCAGCTTAAGTTCCAACAACGAGGTAACGAATGAACCAGATGGTTCATGGCCTAGAGCTTTAAGTGCACGTAAATGTTGCTGGGCCACATCATGTAAGCGACGTAATTCCCTTCCTGTTCCATCTTTCAAGTTGGGAACTTCCAAGATTTTCTGTACATGAGCCTGATGTATCAGTCGAGGACGATCATAGCGTGATTTCAAACAGGTAAGAGCTTCGTTATAGTGGTCACCAGATCTAGACAATCCTTCTATCGATGTCTTAGCACTCCCATCCTTGAGGGCATGGCGTAGATAGGCAAGCTTCTCAGTGTCTGTAAGGTTAGTTCGAGAATGCACGGATACATCAAATTGTTCCCAAAAGGTCTTCCAATTGAGTATGTTCCCATCAAATGTGGGTACATCAAGTTTAGGAAGCTTGACTCCACTCGGATCCGGCATGCTAGAGATGCGAGGAGGGTCGTGTGCTCGCAATAATTTCTTGATGGCCAGAGATAGATCAAATATATTCCTTTCAATGTGATTGAGAAGAAGACCAAGCTCACTATCATCCTCCACTTCAAAGGTAAGTAGACTTCGACGTATATCGGTAGATTCCGCTTTAATTTCTGTAAGCTGTTCAGTGTATTGCTGTAGTAGACAGATGTCATCCTCGCCTGTAGAAAGCGCAGAGGTTCCATCTTGCACAGCCTTCAATCCTCTTTCAAGATTATTTAGACGTTTCAGAGCCTTCTTGGGTTCACTGAAGTTTCGGGACAAACAAATGGTTGAAAGATTTTCCAAACGAGAGGTGAGCGCAGCCACGAAATCATCATGTTCATCGAGAACAGTTTGTTGCGCCTCCAGCTCTGCTTCGTCATCGATCAGGTCAATGACAGCTAGTGATGAACTTTGAACTCTGCAACCAAGGATTCCAGACGTGTGGTAAGGCGTCGAGGTTCTTCCGAGCTTAGGTCGGTAGAATGTTCCAAAACATCCAAGCGGTTACTAATACGAGTAAGAGAGGCCTTTACGATTCCTCGCTTTTTCTTGCGACTCGAGAGAGCACGAACAGGGTCTTCAGTCATGGCCGATACAGTTATGTGAAGGCAGGGAACACGTGGTCGCCGAAAAGCTAATAAACTGCTAACGCAAATGCTCCGGAAGATAACTAACAGTGAATCGCCGGTTCTATACAGGGTATCCGGCTCGAAGGACCATCTATGTAGGAGCTTGTCTTCGGAGCGCGAGAGCCCAAGTGTCTAGCTACCATTTAAACTGTCAACAATTTTGTATTTTTTGCTATCTAATTATACGATTAAAAAAAATGAACGATTACAATAAAAACGAGGAAATGACGTGACGAGACTTTACCAAACAAGAATGTAAGCTATTGAAACACAAACAATAGTCAATACACTAGGACACAAACAATAACTTAACCTGACGTTTCAACTTCTTGCCGGAGTCCTCTTCAGGGATCAACTGAGGTCGGACTCTCAGTGGTGATATAATAACACAAAGTAAACAGCAAGATTTCTGGAGGGCACGCTTACTGTTTATTATATCCTGGAGGGTGATTTGCACGCAGCATGGACAGCCAGCATCCTGGAAGCTCTAAACCTATGTCTCCATTAAACTTGTTGTCAGGATGTGTAGAGCTTCCTTGATCTTCAATTCACGATTCTTACTGACTCTGTTTACAACTCTTACCTCTTCCCATTTAATGGGGTGTAGTCAGGTGGCTTAAGAAAAATGGGGACAAGCACCAAATTTTGCACAGCTATTTACTGAGATGTATAAAGTAATTTTAGGGTAGGTACCACTGGTGGGAGCCAAAATATTAAAGAAGATATCAATAATAATTTTTTTTGGATTTGCACCAATCAGTTAAAATAAAAATGTGTAATAATGGTATTCATAGCTATCATAACCATCACATTAAAAAAAAAAGGCAAATGGTTTAAAGCTGGCAAAATAATTGTGACCATAACTTCAGCTGCTTCACAAGAGTTATGGATTGGGAATCTTACTCGTGTATCTTTCAAAGTAGTCCGCTGCAACTGCTCTGGTAATGAGGAGGGACTGAAGAATATTAGCGAAGCAAGGATAGAGACAGTTAAAGCAAAAAGCAGGAAAAGAAAAGATGACTTGCATTTGAAGTTCCTGGAGTTCACCACCTGCACTGAAGAAGTTGAAAACACATGAAAATTGTATATCAACATACACTTCAGAAACTCATATAAAGAGATATTTAAGGAAGAAGGGAAAATATGGTATAGAAAAACAAATCAAATGAATACGTTCCGCAGCTCCTTTTGTCTGGAAAGAGCACTGTTTATTTTGTGGTGAGAAATGTGAGTTAACTAAGGATAAAAAACATCCTGATCGTTGGAGAGAATCCTATGCATGCACCACTTCAGAGCGTGGTCCAAATATGCCTACTTATAAGGATCATCTAGTAAAGGTAAGTGAATAGCATTTTCAGGCATATAAATAATAATCCTACTTAATCTAGGTATGCAATGACCGAGGTGATGCATGGGCAGAACAAGTGAGACTAAGATTAAGTGACACACGATGTTCACATGATCTACTTTCAGCTGATGGGAGGTATCATGAAGATTGCCGCAAGAAGTTTACAAATGTGAGAACATCAAAGCTTCCCACTCCGACAAAGTGAATATATCTCTGGAAAGTGAACCTTATACTCTTTTATCAAATCTGTTTGCAAGTAACCCATCTCGAGTGTGGTCTTCACTATAAGGAGTATGCAAGTTTAGGAGGAACATTACTGTCCAGAAAAGAATTGGTACAAAAGTTAGTTGCTGAGTATAAGAATGATATTTTACTTTTATCTTCACCTGGAATAGCCAATATAATTTTTTTTAAATCTAAAGCAAATACAGTATTGCGTATACAAAGCCTTGACGATGAAGATGAAGGAAATCTTCATAGTACTGCAAAAAAATTGTTTCAGAAATTCAGAACATTAAGTATAATAAAGATGAATATCAAAGCAATATTGATTTAATTTCTTGTAAGCAAGATGTTAGTCCTACTCTGGCTAAGCTTTTGTCATATATTTCTACTAAATTGTCAGAAAACACTCTTTCATGTACTCATTGGAAATATGATCACTGGCCTTGTTTCCAATAGATATACTAGCCTTAAAGTTTCTTTGGCAATTTTGGTACAAGCAAAACAGTTAGTAAATCAGTTACATGACTATGGTGTGGTATGTTCTTATGATGAACTTGTGCGGTTTCGAACTTCAGCAGCAGTTTGGAGTGCAAATAAGCAGTCATGTGGTGTTTTTTCTCACTATTCCAATGGTCTTGTTCAAGCTGTAGCTGACAATTTTGATTGTAATATTAGTTCCATGAATGGCCTAAAGCAGACTCATTCATTAGCAATCATGATTCTACAATCTGCAGCAAAACCTGAAATTGAGCATGAAGCTATTCCTAGATTAAAGAAGACAGAGTTAAAAGGTGCATTACCTACCTGATATTGAAACTGTTCAATATATTGGGCACAAGAAACAACAATTGCCTTTATCAGTATGCATTAAAACAGTGCAACCATTGAGAATCCTGGCAAAGACTGCTGCGGCACTTAAAATTGCAACTGATTGTGACCTTAGCTTTCTGAAATCAATTACAAAAGACCAAAATAGTCCAGAGTATTCAGGATTCAACACCAAGCTTGCTCGTGAAAGTGGGAGGGAGATGCAAAATGCAGCAATAGCCATGTACTTACCATTAATCGACAAACCACCAACAGATTATTCCACAATGATGACAGCACTTGTTGAAGCAATTCGGCTCACTGAAGAGACATGTCAGCCTTATACAGTGTTTACATGTGATCAGCAACTTTACAAAATAGTAGTTGATATCAAGTTGACCTACTCTGAAAAATTCTTAAATGTTATACCTAGACTTGGAGGTATGTATTTTCTCATGTCTTTTGTTGGAAGTACAGTATTGGCTGTTTGATGATGAATACAGGATTAGATGTCATCCTGAAGTCAGCATTCGGGAGTGTTGAAAAACTGTTGAGTGGAAAAAAATTTCCACAGAATGTTCGAGCTTTTAGATTGCTAGCTGAAGAACTTTTGAATCCTTACCTTCCAGATATTCATTCTTATGATGACTTGACAGCTTTTCTTGATGATATTAGCCAGAAAAGCCTCACTTCAAAACTATGGTCTGATTGTTTAATCAAACCTTTTATGATGTTATACATTAGAGCAGAAAGAGAAGGTGATTGGCTACTTCATTTACAACATGCTGTTTCTGTAATGATGCCATATTTTTTTGCTGCTGGACATCATAATTATGCCAGGTATGGAACCTACTATTTACAAGACATGAGAAAATTGCCACATTCAATTCTGGATAAATTTCTACAGTGGAGAGCATACTACACGACATCACAGAGGTGTATGGAATGGCATTTGGTCTGATATGTTCATAGAGACATCATTCATGAGATATGGAAAAGGCCCTGGGGGACTCATAGGCCTAACACTCAATGAACAATCAGTCAAAAAATTTATTACCTTAAAATATTAATTTTTTGATCATAAGTGCTATTGTAAAAATAATCTGCATGAAATAAGGATTTCAATGATGTGTAACATGATGCTATTTGATTTCAACTACATTTCAGCGAAAATTTAACAAAAATTGGTGAATATTTCGCAATGCCCAACTGTACCAAAGTGGCATGAACCTGAATATGATTTTGTAGACCTTGTAGAATATGTTTATGAGAAAAAACTTTCCCCATACCATATTTCCAGGTTACCCCAAATTTGAGTGTTTGGCCGCCAGACTAAAAGGTAATCAAATGATAGCGAAAATTTAATTTTTTGTTTGACCATAGCAAATATTAAAAGTGTGGAGGAGATGATTTATCATTGCCTATATATAATTAGTAGTTCATCAAAATAACTATTTTTCACATTTACAGCTGCATAGTTCAGTACATTTCCATTTTGCCTTCTTGCAAGAACCACAGCCTTTGACACTCTTGCAACTGCACTTCACTAGTTCACTGCAGGCCTTTGATGACAGTGGTAATGTACTCCATATGGGACACCATGACTGGCTGTCAAATGTCCAACCATGTCCTTCAGGGGTTGGTGTATATGCTGCTGAGCCAATTCACTTGTTGTCCAAATTCCTGCCTTGTGGACTACACGCTTGGAGTGCTGCAGCAAGGCATCCTGAGTTGGTGGAATGCTCTCCATGGTCCTATTCTTTTGACAGAACAACTCCTTCCTTTTAAATTGAACTGAAGTTCAAAGACCATGCAGGTGCTTAGCTTTAAGAAATCCTTAATATAAGTTCAGAGACGTCAACCAATTGTGTTAATTACGAGTGTGACACCTTTTCAAAATGAGTGAGATTAGGGGTAAAATGAGTGAGATTTTTTTTAGCAATGTATTTAACTATCATTGTTACTTAAATTGCTTTCTTGAAGATTATGTAAACAGTTCCATAAATTCTCGGCCTATGATGGCCTTCTAGTGGAAGCACAACTAAAAAGAACAAACTGATACAATGTTTTATAATAGTGAGCAGAGTGTGAGATGTTGAAAACAAGAAAAAACAAAATGGAGATAAGCAAGAAATTTCAGGGTCAAGGCTGCAGAGGGAGCAGCCTATTGAGAAGGAAGTGTTACTAGTATCCACGATACAATGAAAGGCCACCCAGACCGGCACTCATGAACAGAGATAAACAGCTCTTGGAGCTACGCAGAGTGTACAAGAAGCAAGCATCTCACTTCTATTCTGCCGCAATTCAACATGCCTTCCTGTCAATTTTCCTGCAAAGGAATCTCAAACCCAGAGGCCTGAAGCTCAGGAAAAATTTGATGACTGTACAGCCGAATCTGTCGAACGTGAAGAAGGACTTTGAAAGAATTCTGCAAGAAACAGAAAAAGAACTAACAACCTGCCTATAGTAAACCACCTCTGGTAAGTGAGTAGACAAACACAAGCACAAGCCTTGAAATTGCTCCAAACAATGAACGAAACCACACAACGAGGTAACGCCAATGAACTGATTCAACATGAAAGATTTCTCTCGACCACTGACAAGAACATCAAGAAAAGAAGAGACAACAGAATTAAAGAGACAACACGGAAACTGAACGAGCTACTTGGAAGACCACCACCTGGGACAGCAGCCAAGCTACTACCAAAGATAGATCTGTTCTACAGATCAAACTACACAATGTCTACCTCCAGAGAACCAATACCAGACAGAATGCCACAAATATCTTCAGTACCAATGCCAAACAACACATTATCACCAACACCTGCACCTATGGAACTCCTAACCACAGAGAGAACAAACCCGACAAGGTCAACCAACAATCGTGACGGAGACCACTCTACTACAGCCAATGAGAAAAGATCCTCCACCAAGAACACAACCTCAACTCAGACCTCAGCCATTCCCAACTTCAAGAAAGGAAGCAGAGGCACCACCAAGTAAGGAAAATAAAAAACCAACACAGCAAGTGAGCCACATTCCCAACACCTCTAATATTCCTGGCACCTCCTTTATCAGATCACCACCGAATGTACTGTCAAATGACCAGAGAAACAGGTTCCTTAGAGAAGGGCATTCTTCCGACCCTATTACAACACAAAGATGTTCTCCAACACCAAACATAGAACTTGAGTGCACACCGAATCAACAAAAACAGAGGCAAGTGGAGGTTACGAGTCAAGAGAAGAACTCCAGGAGCAAGAAGGTGACATTCACACTAGCTCATTTCTGCCACACGAATAATTCTAGCAGCTTTCATCAAAATCAATGCATCCCCTTCATCATAGTCTGCTTGAACATTTCTTGAATTCCCTTTTAAAAAACAAGTACCTTGTTCTTTCCATCGCTCTGTTCTTGAGGATTGGTAAAATACTTCAAAACTTGTTCTTTGAAGCGATTTCTTTATCAATGCCAAGAATGAGCAAACGACTTTCATACAACTGGTGCAACAATGAAAACTTGAAGCAGAACGTACCAGAGTCTACAGCATTTTCCACGTAAGCAATAAGCTCAGCAAAGGCTCTTGCTTGAGTCCTCATCTCTTCTGTATGAGTAGAATGAGAGTCTTGCTGTTTCCTGATGAAGGAGCGATGCCTATTTCGGAGTCCAGCAAAGCAAGCTAAATGATACTTAGCATCGAGTGCAACAAGGTCACCACAGCCTATTGTTGATAGTAATGCTGTGTCTTGTAGATCAGTGGCCATTCGCTTTACATTTTCATCTGCATCAAGTGTCCTGAATTCGTGAAGGCGACCATTGTGCTCCTTACAAATATACAGCATTTCTTGTTAAATGGCTCGCGGTGTCGGAGATGTTTCGTTTCTGATGTAATGACAGTAGAAGTGTCATTTCTTTGCCCTCTGCAGTTTGTCAACACAAAACTTCAAGTGGCAAGACTTGTGCCACTTGGTTTGATTTGTCATGAATCAACGTCTTCTCCAAAATTTAGAGGTACTGGGAGTTGGTCAAGTTCCCTAAATTGAGTGACATTTTGCAGGAATGATGAATAGGCTTCTGATTTGTGCCCAGGTTTTCCAGCTTTCAAGGGGCATCTAAGTGGCTCACTGGTTACTTGCTGACAGACAGATTACACACTGTGTCCAATGCATGTCCACAACTCCACTTTTAACATTCCAACTAGCAGAGTGGCGCAGTGGGAGCATGCTGGGCCCATAACCCAGAGGTCAATGGATCGAAACCATTCTCTGCTACTTCATTTCTACTTTTTTTTTTCCTTTTTTTTTCTTTCTTTTTTTTTTAGCTTTCCAATTTCTACTTTTTCCACTTTCCCTTCCATGGTGACTTCTTTATATTTGGGACAAGAGAAAGTACCTAATACCATGAAGGATTGTTTTGGTCTCTAAATTGGTGTCCTTAATACAGAGGTGTCCTTAATACAGGGTTTACTGCTAGTCAGAGGTTTCATGAACTAGGTATCATTAGCATTGAAAATAGAAACATTTTCATTGTAACTGTGAAGCAGATTTCAAGTTTCTTGTTAACATTCGGTTTCCACTAAATTAATTGACGCTTATGAGCAACTTCACACCTCACGGAATGAGTGGGCGGTAGTACCTACCCTGAAATGACTCTACACGTCTCAATGAATAACTGTATACAATTTGGTGCTTTTTATCCGCCATGTCCCCATCTTCTCAAAATAAGTCCTTAAGCCACCTGACTAGTGATGCTGCTGCCAAGCATGTTCAGCAATGGCTGAAACCTTCTCATCACCTCTCTTACAAGCATCCTGATGTTCTTTTACTCTCTGCTCAAGCCTTCTAGTTGTTTCACCTAATGCATACTTTACCACAACTACAGGGACTGCACACTATGGATGACTCTGTATAGTAATAGGTATAGTATCTTTGACTTTAGTAAGATGTGATCTTAGTGTCTTACCCGACTTAAATACTGTTTTGATGTCAAACTCTCTACACACTCTCTGAATGCTCTCACTCAATCCTGCTATGCACGTAATAGTAAGAAACAAACCTTTCTCTTGTTCAGTATTTGTGTGATCTTTAGAAGGTAACTCTTTAGAGCCTGCCCTAATGGTTGTGTTGTTGTCATAACCATTACTTTGAAGTACTTTGTGTAGGTGTTTCTCTTCTTCCTTCAAGTTTTCACTCATATTAGTTACCCTCCTAGCTCTCTGATAAGAGCCTCTCACTACTCCTCTCTTTACATGATTAGGATGATGAAACTTAAAGTGAAGGAATCTATTGGTGTGTGTAGGTTTTCTGTACACAGTGGATGTAAGCATACCATCACTCTCTCTCTTTAATAAGAAATCCAAAAAAGGTAGCTTACTATCTTCCTCTAATTCCATGGTAAATTTTATAGAAGGTCTTACAGAGTTTAAATGGTCCAACAAATGTTTTTCACTTCCTTTCTTAACTATACAAAAGGTGTCATCTACATATCTCTTCCATAATACAGGTTTAACTGGAGCTGAGTTTAAAGCTTCTTCCTCAAAGAATTCCTTGTACAAGTTGGCCACACCTGCGGAAACAAGAGAACCCATGGCTGCTCCATCTACTTGTTCATAACAGTTCCTGTTGTACCTAAAGTAAGTTGACCTAAGGCAGATCTCTAATAATTCTGTGATGCACTCAGGAGATAGACATGTTTCTCATCTAGACTTTCATCATTCTGGAGCTTATCTCTGATCACAGATACTGCCTCGTCTATTGGAACATTTGTGAACAGGGAAGACACATCAAAACTCACCATCATTTCATCAGATCTCAAGCATACATTATTAACTGTTTGCATGAAATGTGTTGAATTCTTTATGTATGATTGTATCTTACCTTTGACCTCAAGCTCCTTCTTCATTAAGAAAAGTAGCCCTGCAAAAAGAGCTTTCCAGAATAGCTCAATTACTCCAGCTGATATGTGCAGAATTTTACTAGAATTGTGTCTTTTTGTAGCAGATGTGCCTGAAGGTGGTGGAAAGGTGCTGAATTTTACATATTAATGCTCATATGATCTTGCCACATGGTATAAATAGCAGCTGCATACGGAAAGGTCACAAGAAGAGAGACAAAGGTAAGCATGTAAGTTTCATAAAGCTAACGCCATCAACTGAGGTTTAATTACAGAGATTTTTAGGTCAGGGAGCCATTTATTAACAACAGAACCAGCCTTACACATGTTATGTAACACAATGAACGTTTTGGTTAAAAATCACTAGACCATTTGGTTGTGGTTTAAAGATTGGACTCCACAAGTTGGTAGTGTATGCAGCAAGGCTTATCGAGCTCTTCTCCTAATTAGGGCGTCCAAATTTCAGCTATCACAGGTATAAATAAATATCTGTATCTGTCTTTGATGGCAAATCATATAATATAATAATAATAATAATAATAATAATAATAATAATAAATAATAATAATAATAATTGGTGAGCGAGCGGAGCGAGCGAGACACTCTCAGTGGTAACACAATTGAAAATCTGGGATATTTGTTTGTTTATATATATATATGTGTGTGGACGTATGTATGTCATTTTGTACTTTGACCCTCACGTATTTTTTAGTTCGCTCCATGTTCGACCCCATCCCAAACTTCACTAAACAGAATCCTCTGGTTTACTGATCATTACCCGATCACCCTAGAAATTGAATTGTTTACCACTTTGAATTATTTTGGGGTGCAGTTAAAACTCAAAACTTATGGGAACTCCATTTCTATTAGAGTTAGTGGCGGTTGTAAGTTAATATGCTATTTGTCACAGTTATAAGCCCTACGCAGCTGTATTCATTACTTAAAAATTCATTGTCCACTAGACTAACCACGAAGGTAAGTCTTGTGTAGGTATGTTCAGTTGTGTGAAAATTTGTGCATTACAAATACTACACAAAGAAAAAGTTTAAATAACCTGACTTGATTTTGTTGCATCTTTTTCAATTCAAACAGTTGCGGGGAGCGGTTACTATGGCATTGAATCCCCTTTACCATATATACGTAATTTAAAAACTCTACTTTATTTTAGTAGCTTGAGTGTCAGTAGTTAAAATAAATCATTTAACAATAGTGTAGTTTAAGGCTCGCTCGCCATTTGTGCTCACCACTAGTAATAATTAATAATAATGACTATAGCTAATTGGTTGGTTAACTCTAAAAACTGTAAAATAGGGCAGCTATGGCTATCCACTTCAGATTGGAGTAAGTGATTATGCAGCTTTGTCTATACGTAACACTATGGGAGCAGGCTACAAAACAATGTCTGACCTTCAGATAGATTTCAGTAAGATTGGTTGCTTGTTAGTGGAAAGTGCTTATAAGAAATTTACCTGTCAAAGCTTGGGAGAGGCAAGTTTTTCCTTGAAACATGCTTCTTCTGTGGCAAACTAGCATAAGATGGAAAGTCTTTCAGCAAATTATATCAATATTCAGAAATGATGTAAATGTCTGATAGTATGCTTTTAAATTGGACGACATCTTTTTTCTAGCCAAATTGAGTGCAGGAGATCATATTGCATAAATCATTCTCAGTTCACATCATATAATGGAGCAAGAGAAACAAAATATCTGATTAGGTGCTAAAAATCATGGCTTTGCACTAACTGAATTAAAACCTTGTATTGATATATTCGCCTAGAACTTAATGATCGGCCAAACCTGTACAGTACTACACTAAAATAGAAGGGCACATCCACTCTATCAAGCTCAACAATATTGGAATATACTCTCCAGACATAAAACCTCACAAACTAGGGCTGATTTCCAATGCTGATGTTTAATCTGCTTTGCGAAAGGCACATGAGCATGATTCAAAGAATACTAATGATACTGCTCATCAAACGAATTCTGTACCAGTGTCTCTTTTGGAGCTAGTTGTGCACAGTTACACACTATTAGAAGCCCCACAACCTGTCCTCATCATATCAACCATTATATATATATATATGGCAAAGTTCAGAGAGGTCAATGCGTGTCCACGCCCGAAGGCTACTTTAAAATGCAAATATTAGTGTAGGTGCAACAAAATGAGGAGAAAAGACTTTGAAATAATGCTGGGGGGAAAAGTCAAAGAGCTACAGAGACAGAAGAGGACAGTAGTTCACAGTTAGGCCTTAAAAACTTAGTGAAGTTCATTTATTCTATTAGTGGTGGTGGTAAGTTACCTCTGTTAATGCGCTGTTTGTCACACCTAGTGCTCCACCAGGGATCTACTCAAGAACCAACAAACAAAACTGGGTTAGTGGCTTGTACAACGTAACTGCAATAAGATCGTGCTACAATGAGGTTACTAGCTATATTTTCACACTTCTTGATAAGTTCCACTAGCCATCATGTGCTCTAAGTTATACTAATACCATCAATGAGGACTTTAAAGATTCTCTCTCGTGCGTTTAGAGCAGCAGATGTAGAGATGTATTGCCACCAAGCAGCTTGGACTTACATCTGCAATTACATCTTCATTCCGTGCGATAGGGAAACGGGCAGTGTTGTAGAAATATGCAAGGAAGACTGTAGGCACTTTCTGCTGGAAGACAGTTTCTGTTCTGGTGAGTTTGACTTCCTTGTTGGACTCTCCTCCCAAACAGGAATCACCATTCCTAAGAGGTGTAATGATACATTGTATCTACTGGAGAAGTCAGGCATGAACGCATCAAGATCAACTGAATGCTTAAGAATACAAGGTAAGCTAAAAGGGTTTTTTTGAGAATTTAATAGATGCTTAATAGTGACATTATTACATTCCAGCTTATATATAGAGTTGTTGCTTTTGTTCTTCATAGTAGCTTTTATGGACAGAAATTTTTTTTTATGAAAAAATAGAGTACAGTGCAATGGCTTCCGTAAAAGCAAACTCCTTCTTTTTTTATTCTTAATACTTAGAATTAATTAATGCTACAACACCTCCTCACAGCCAATTAGAATGGAGCAGTCAAGACCTGACCTGGTAGTAATCCTTTCACTATCAATAGTGGCAGCCGTGATTTTGTTCAGCTCTGGGATTCTAATTGGAGTGCTTCTCAGAATTATTCAAAAGAAAAGATCAACTATGAATGCATTATTACTATCTCGGTGAGCAGTTCAGCCATTCAGTGAGTACAAATGATCCCAATTAGTTATATCATTGAATTTTATGCATTAAAAATTGAAGGTAAGTTACATTTGATAATACTTCTGATAATAATATGATCAGGCATATAACTTAATTTCTAAGTTATAGTAGATTGATGATTTGCCATTTTTACACAGCCTTAAAATTCACACACATATATACAAAGTTTTCTTTAGAATTTTGTAGTAAAGTTCAACCTATCCCAACATTGCATAAAAAAATTCCTACTTTGGAAACTGCTGGCCATTCATTATCTGCTTGTACTGCTTGAAATTACTGCAATTGTATTTAAGTCTTCTATTGACATGCAATTTGGAATGTAAGTCATGAAACCTCTAAAAAGATATATCCAAACATTGCCTTTCATAACTGAGACACCAATGAAGTTATTATACTGCTCAAAAAGGAGGGCTCTTTTGGTTTGGCGCTGTGTCAATTGATGAGCATGCTCACGCTTAGACTTAATATTGCATTAATTGTCATGCACACATGGCACTAAACTACATAAACAAGTTACGATCATAAATTTGTTTGCTAGCTCTGTCCCTGCTTAGTCTAAATAGGAAGGAAAAAAACACGTTTTGATGAAGGATTGTGTATGTTTAAGTCTTCAAACTGCATAAAAAGTGTCCATTGATAACCATAACAAAATCGTAAATTAGTGTATAATCAGTTGATAACTAGCTTGGTAACCTTTACAGTTTTGTCAACTTTTTGTCAACTCTATCAGCGCTGTTTACACGGATTTTGTTATGGTCGTCAATGGACTCTTTTCAGGCAGTGTCAGCTCTACCACTTAGCTAAAGTACAAACTCATGTCCAAATGCAAAGACACTTGTTATCGAAATGGAACAAACAGCAAAATAGTGTGATATCATTTGCATGACACATTATTGTAACTATTTAGAGATGTCTTTCCCATTCAAAGTGACTTGTAATCGAATACAATACAGCAATATTAGGTTAAAAATAATAATAATTGGTAGAAATAAAGACCATATGAAGAGAGAACTATCAAATTTAAAAAAGTAACACTTGGTTGTATTTTATGACTTACTTTAGTATCTAGCAGTTAATTTTGATATTTATTCTCAAAATATCTCACTAACAGACAAAATAGTAGGAGTGAGTATCCTCTCCAGAATCCAGAAGAACAGCTATTCAAGATCTATCCAGAAGATGTTTTGAACAATCCCAAGTTGAACACTGTCATCATTCCTTTTCACTCTGTGCAAATGTTGGAAAAAATTGGCCATGGTAAGTAGAAGTGACATAGCTAGCAATGCTGTTCCATTTTAAAAAAGTAATGGCTTCAAACTTAGAGAATTAATGCTTTATTCATACTATGTCTGATGTTATAGGTGCATTCGGGAATATCTACAAAGGAACAGTTACACCTGAATCAAAGAAACTGCCAGTAGAAGTGGCAGTGAAGACTATAAAGAGTAAGAATGTGAAATTAAAATTATAAATATCACTAAGGAAATAGAACAGTAAAAACAATCCTTGTTAGTTAACCATAGAGCAAAATGAGCAAGGCCTTAAAATTTACATAATAATAATATAATATAATGTGAATATATAATAGTATTATACTCATACATATACGGTGTTGGGGTTACATAATGAGAAAAAAATATCCTACTATTGCACTTGGTCTTGTGAATCCAACCATTTGAGTATCATCCTAGGAATAATACATTTTTAGTATGAATATACTATTAAAATTAGCAGCTCTGTAGGACCCTCATAATATATGGTCTTAAATTCATATAAATATTAAACATGGGAATCTCATATAAACATTACTAATAGAGAGAGCAAAGCTGGAGTGCAAGTAATAAGCCTTGTAAATTTCCTTTGATGTCTTTATAGAAATGATATCTTTCATCCACATTCATATACTTTGTCTTTGGATGCTAAATATAATTACTCAGCTATTTGTCTGCATAAAATAATGATAAAAAATTAATCTGAGTTAGGTGGTGGTCCAATAGATTTGATGACGTATTACAAGTAAGGTAAGGGGATATTTCTCTCACATAGTGGCCCTATATATTGTCCAGAATTTCTCAAAAAACTTTTAATTGACGTCACATGTAGCTATAATCTCATCATTGTATCTAGATTCTTCAGCATCTTATATGGAATTGAAGTGTTTCTTGGAGGAGAGTGTGATTATGTGTGGGTTTGACCATCCCCACGTTCTGGGACTCATCGGCATCAGTCTGGATCCCAGCAACTCTCCTCACCTACTCCTGCCATTCATGGAAAATGGAGACTTAAAAAAGTACCTGTTGAGTAAAAGAACATCAAAATATTAGTTCTATTACATGAGTCAGAGTGTGATATTATGGCTGAAATATTTAGCAACTGCCTATACCAATTTTCTGGGTTTTTACAGCTACCTTCCTCTAGTGAAGCCTGCCCAACTGGGTAAAATCAGCTGCTAAAATATCAGCTGGGAGTGTGGGGAGCCCCTAGAGAGTTTTACAGCCAACTTTACACAAAGACTTACCAACCCTATAGTATGTCCTAGTTGAGTTGGCCAGCAAGAAAATCTTGAATAACTTTAGAACTGAAGTAGCCACACATCAGGGTTTATACCATTGGAAAGCACTCCCTGAATGTGTTAAAAAAAATTCCCTCAGTAAACTCCAAAATTGGAGGGAAAGTGCTATTCCAAAACTTAATACAAAAGTCTATGGGAATAGAAAAAAAACAGAGCTTTTCCACACTACACGCGCCCAAATTTTGTCATGCGGTTCGGTGCAATTGATTACTTGTAAAGTTTTTAATGAGCTTGTAAACAACAAACTTGTCCCTTCTCGGGTGAGTACTTTCTAGCCTTGCATTCCATTACTAGTGTACGCTATGAGCACCAAAAAATCTTTAGTTGTTGCAGGAAGTCTAATATGCAGGTAGATTTAAGGTTGCATATGCAGGTGGATTTAATTTTTATATCTGTTTAACAACTATGATGCCGAGCTATAAATAGAAATAATGAACATTTAGCTACCAGAGTGTAATATTGCTGTAGTGTCAGTAATAAGATATTGAAAATCAAGCATATCCCAATTGTGTGATTGTTAGATCTTTTTTATGAGATTTCTTACCCTTCCACTAATTTTTTTTCTTTCGAGATTTATTGTGGCAATCTGAGTGACTCCACCTTCACTTCAAGGTTAGCTACTAAAGAAGCTTTTCATTATCATTCTTTTTTCTGTACTATTTGTTCTGTAAATATGAATGGTTGTGATATTTGGAGATATAATAGCAGGAAAAAATGTAGTATTCTGGATTAATAGCATGAGTAGAGCGAGAACATTTCTCGCCGCAAGAGTGCTATTTATCCAAATACCACAATTTTCTGTGCTATCACATGTTAATACTAAAGCCAAAGATAACAGTTCATTTCTGCAGCTAAGAAAACCATAATCTTGTATTATATTTCCGTCAAAGAAATTTTTTCATCCCGGTTCTGTTATTGGCGAGCGAGCGTAGCGAGCGAGACACTTACAGGGGTAACACAATCGAAAATCGGGGATGTCAGTTTATTTATTGGCGAGCGAGCGAAGCGAGCGAGACACTATCAGGGGTAACTCAATCGAGATTTCGCTATATTTATTGGCGAGCGAGCGAAGCTGACTCTCAGTCGTGTTCAATTGAGATTTCAGATATATATATATTTATTGCAGCTTTGATATTTTTACTTGAATATTTCCGCATCACGCGAGCGTTCTGTATTCTCCCATATTGTACGGTTTATATTGTACGCTCGTTGTAGCGCGCGCGTAGCGAGTAAAATCAATGAAAATTGTATTGTAACCGGTTGAGAAAAATTTCAAAGAAGCAATAAATCACTTATCACACTCGTCGTACAATATGGGAATGATATTTTACTCTCACGCCACATTTTCACTCGCCTTTGGCTCGTGAAAATATTTTGCGTGCTCGTAAAATATTTTCCCATATTGTACTCTGACTCGTGCTATAAGTATTATATATAGGTATGTATGCGTACGTCAAAAATTTCGCCCGCGCTTCTAATTACGTATGTTAGGTAAAGCGTTCACAGTTCCAGTATTTTTCAATTAACGAGAACGGAGAATCCTGCTGCAATGCCTTACGCAACTTTGTTTCAACAAAAACGTTTATAGCTACTCTCTTCTTGAAACAATTGTGAAGTCTTTGTCAAGCTGCGCTTCTTTGCCACTGCTTTCTAAGTTTATTCAGGTAATTCTGTTATTGTCGATTTCCTTCACAAATCATCTTTACCTATACATACTCATATATTTACTCGCTCGCCATGCATTTGCGCTATTCGAGCGCACCAGTAGTTTTTATTTATTTATCTGTTTATGGGGTACGTGAGACCTCTGTTTTCGCCCGGGCTTCTAATTACGTAAGTTAGGTAAAGCGTTCACAGTTTCAGTATTTTCAATTAACGAGCGCGGAGAATCCTGTTGCAGACGCAACTTTGTTTCAACCAAAACGTTTACAGCTACTCTCAATCTTGAAACAATTGTGAAGTCTTTGTCAAGCTGCGCTTCTTTGCCACTGCTTTCGAAGTTTATTCAGGTAATTATGTTAGTTTAGTCTGGGGTCAGAGACTTTAGATTCTCTGATGCTAACTGAGAATGGAAAGGGTTACACTGTGCACTACAGTTAGATGTACTTTCTGTCCTATTTTTCTGTAAAAAGAGTCTGCTCGCTCGCCATACATTTGCGCTATTCGAGCGCACCACTATAGTAGGGGTGGATAATGCAAAATCGGGTATATGTTATATGTTTATATGTATATATGTTTATATGTATATATGTATGTATGTATGGATTGTACGTATGCCCTTTAAACGCGCGCGCGGTGAACTTTTTTCTTAAAAAAAACACGGCTTTTTAGGCTTGACCCCAGTTTATTCTGAAACTACATCATTAAGCAAGCCATACTTTATACTTAAGCTCCAAATTGTGAGAAAATTCCTGCGAAAACGCTTGCTTTTCAAGAAACAAAAAGTTGATTCGACCGGTTACTATGGCATTGAAGACCTTTTACCAGATTTCAATTCTAAACTTCGCCTTTTTTTCGGCTAAGTGCGGCTTGTTAGTTGTCAAGAGCCACCTGTAGTCAGTACTAAGAGAGCTATTCACTACTTCTGAAAAGCGTATGTAAGCACATAAAGTATTAATGCTAAGGAAGCTACTACTACTCGAGGGATGCTGAGGTAAGTACGTAATTCCATATTGTTAGCTAGCTAAATATGCAAAAATAACTCTGGCCTTTCTTTTTTGTAGCTAAGAGCTTGTTGTCAACAATGACTGGTAAATTCAAATAGTCAGAATGACTCAAATTTGGTACTACAAAAGTTACCACTGCTCAAGAAAATGAGGTAAGAAAGTTATTTTGTATTTGTGTGCTAAAATTGATTGTCTTTTGTTTTTGTAGGTGAGAGCTTGTTGTCAAGAATTCAAGGTAATTCAGATGGTCAAAGTTACTTCAATTTGATACTACAGAAGTTATCAATACTCAAGAATGATGTAAGTAGTAATTCCATATTTGTGGGCTAAAATTACAAATAATAACACTGGTTTATTTTTTATCGTAGCTGAGAGCTTGTTCATCAAGAGTTACTGGTGATTGAGATTATCAGAATGGCAAATATTTGATACTACAAAAGTTACCATTAATCAGATAAGGGAGTGATTTTGTATTTGGTTGCTGAATTAAAAGGTCATAACTGCTATTATAGTGTTTGCATGAACTAAGCTAAAACATAGTAGTAACAATATTTATGTTACCTAACTATCAGGCTCGCTCGCCGTTTGTGCTCAAGCACACCACTAGTTTATTTATCTGTTTATGGGGTACGTGAGACCTCTGTTTTCGCCAGCGCTTTTAATTACGTAAGTTAGGTAAAGCGTTCACAGTTCCAGTATTTTTCAATTAACGAGCTCTGAGAATCCTTAGTGGCGGTGGTAAGTCAATGGGCTCTTTGTCATGGCTATAAGCCTTGCGCAACAATATTTACTTGAAAATACATTGTCCACTAGACTACTGCGAAGGTAAGTCTGTGTAGGTGCATGTCCGGTTGTGTTAAAGCATTGTGTGTTACAACTACTACTTAGCTAAAGAATATTACAAAGAAAACTTTTAAATAACGTGTTTTGTTGTTGTTGTTTTCCTTCCAAGCAGTTGCAGAGAGTTGTTACTATGGCACTGAAATACCTTTACCCTGTATGCTAAATTAAAAAACTGGACCTTATTTTCAGTAGCTTCAGTGTTAGACGTCAAAATCATTCATATAAAAATAGTATAGTCTTTAGGCTCGCTCGCCATTTGTGCTCAAGCACACCACTAGTTTAAAGGCATTTTTGTACTTTGACCCTCGCGTTTTTGTGTTAGTTCGGTTGTCGACCCCGTCCCAAATTGCACTAAAAAGAATCCTCTGGTTTATCGATCAGTACCCGTATCACCCTAGAAATTGAATTGTTTACCGTTTTGAATTCTTTTGCTGGTACAGTTAAAACTTGACAACTTAAGGGACTTCCATTTCTATTCGAGTTAGTGGCGGTGGTAAGTCAATGCGCTCTTTGTCATGGTTATAAGCCGTGCGCACAGTATTTACCTGAAAATACATTGTCCACTAGACTACTGCGAAGGTAAGTCTGTGTAGGTGCATGTCCAGCTGTGTCAAAGCATTGTGTGTTACAACCACTACTGAGCTAAAGAATATCACAAAGAAAACTTTTAAATAACGTGTATTGTTTTGTTGTTGTTGTTTTTTCCTTCAATTCAAGCAGTTGCAGAGTTGTTACTATGGCACTGAAATCCCTTTACCCTGTATGCTAAATTTAAAAACTTGACCTTATTTTCAGTAGCTCCAGTGTTAGAAGTCAATAAAAATAGTATAGTCTTTAGGCTCGCTCGCCATTTGTGCTCAAGCACACCACTAGTTTATTTGTATATATGTATGGACGTATGTATGTCATTTTGTACTTTGACCCTCGTGTTTTTGTGTTAGTTATGCGGTCAACCCCGTCCCAAATTGCACTAAACAGAATCCTCTGGTTTATCGATCAGTACCCGTATCACCCTAGAAATTGAATTGTTTACTGTTTTGAATTCTTTTGTGGGTGCAGTTAAAACTTGAAAACTTAAGGGACTTCCATTTCTATTCGAGTTAGTGGCGGTGGTAAGTCAATGCGCTCTTTGTCATGGTTATAAGCCGTGCGCAACAGTATTTACTTGAAAATACATTGTCCACTAGACTACCGCTAAGGTAAGTCTGTGTAGGTGCATGTCCAGTTGTGTCAAAGCATTGTGTATTACAACCACTACTTAGCTAAAGAATATCACAAAGAAAACTTATAAATAACGTGTATTGTTTTGTTGTTGTTGTTTTTCCTTCAATTCAGTTGCAGAGAGTTGTTACTATGGCACTGAAATCCCTTTACCGTGTATGCGAAATTTAAAAATTGGACCTTATTTTCAGTAGCTTTAGTGTTAGAAGTCAAAATCATTCATATAAAAATAGTATAGTCTTTAGGCTCGCTCGCCATTTGTGCTCAAGCACATCACTAGTTATTTATACTTTTCTTACCGTTGCTAAATAGCGTTTTCCTGGAATTTTGCCGCAACATTGCCTAGCGGGTAAAAGTGCAGCAAGGTCGCGAATAGATCGCAGTGACCAATCAGATCAATATTCAGTTATCCACTGCTATGGTATTTCAAAATAATACCACACTTGTTTGTATTGAAAAATGACTATAGGCTATGGTATTAGTATGAGTAATAGCACGGGTAACCGTGCTATTCGGGATTAATCACGAGTAACGTGATTGAAATAGCACGAGGCGAAGCCGAGTGCTATTTCAATTGCTTTACAAGTGCTATTGATCCCTAATAGCACAGGTTACCCGTGCCATCACTCGCTAATAGTAGGCCAGCTTTTAAGAAGTCATTGCAATTGTAGCTATATTATATCGTTCACTCACTATCTCCTTATTTCAGGATTAGCTTCCGCTGGAACTTCTTTTCAACATGCGGCTCCTCCTAACCTGTTGTAAAACATTCCTTCTAATACGGGTAGAGGTTATGTGGTAAAGAAGAACATTGTCTCCAATTAAAAACTATTCAAACTGTACGTTTCCAAGGTTAACACTGCACGCGTGCGTTTTACCCGTACTATTTAATTTAGCTACCGAGGTATTTCACTTAGTTTCCACTTAGTTATCGAGGTATTTCAATTAGTTACGCGCTATTTCACTTTCCCCGTGCGATTTCAATTGAACAGCGATTTTTCCCATACATTTTTGAATGGGCAACTTACGCGCCGTACTATTATAATTGCAATATTGTGATCAGTGAAATAATATAAATGAAATAATTGACAATAAAAATTAAGATCAAACAATAGTACAGATTTCAAACAAGGACAATAGTGTCATCCTTGTGGACTACAGCAGAAATTCTCACAGGTAGACACATGGATGTTTCAATACTCATAAAAATCTTACAATATTGGGCCGCCTTAGTCTTCTGTGGCTGGTAACATCACTCCTTCAGCCTCTTCTCTCTAGGTGCACACCTGTGAACAGAACAGCACCAGGAAACAACTATTTAGAACTGCAAGATGGCCTTGACTAAACTCTAGCAAAAGTTATTGCTCAACTTTGACATACTATAGTTACAAACTACTTCAGTGAAAAGACATCTAGCATGGAATAAACTACTTACTACACTAGTCAGGGTGGTATGGCAAGACATTTCACTCTCAGGCTTTAATTTCCGAAAATAGCAGGCTAATTTAATTCCATGAGCCAGAGGTGAGTGAAAATAAAGCCTGAGAGTGAAATATCTAGACTAATGTAATAATTTGTCTTCACTGAAGTAGTTTGTACTAGGGTTGGTAGTGTAAAGTTAACTTTAAAAACTCTCTAGGTGCCCCCCTGATCATTGAATTATGTTAAACATTGTGTTAATTTCTGCAGGAACAGTGGAAACAAGAATCAAAAGTATTAAAATATCATACTCATAACAATCAAGCTAGCAAACTAGCTCACTCACAAACGCAGGACCACTTCAAGAGCCCATTTAAGCTTAATAGCTAGAACTTTTCAAAGCACTTTGGTCACAGAACACAGTCTTTAGTTTTTAACAGCAAAGCCAACCAGAGCTCATCTGATACTGCAGCGACAAAAATTACATCAACTGTAAGTCTACCGCAAGATGATCATGCGAGCGTTCCTCAAGTTTCTGCTACGAACGTCCACTTAAATTAACTGTTCAATTTACGAGTGCTTGAAAGGCAGAGTGCCCAAGTCATACTTTACCAATTAAAGCTGCACAAAAAATGGTCCGGCCCAAGTCGGACTGGTCAGACTATCAACGATGCCCCTGTGGCTGGGTAGGCTTCACTAGAGGAAGGTAGCTGTAAAACCCAGAAAACTGGTAAGCCAGGCAGTTTCTATAACTACTAGGGTAATGATCTTGCCAATGTGCTGCCTTGAGATAACACCATGTGATAACTCTCAGGGTCATATACCTAAAAATAACATTGTGAAGATATCTAGCATAGAATATATATATATATATATATTTATATATTTATATTACTTTATATAATAGGGACTTGGATATAACACTTTACTAAAGATGTGTCAGGAGATAGTTCAAGGCATGGAGTACTTGTCTGCTAAAAAAAACTGGTCCATCGGGACTTGGCTGCAAGAAACTGCATGTAAGGAATACCTCACGATCATCTCCACTACTCAATTTTGCATGACAATCATTAAAATATTAGAATTAGCGATTAATCTATATTGTTATATTAGTAATTGAAAGAAGTTAATGCAAAGTCTTTAGCTAATATTCTGCTATCACTGTATTTGTATTGTAGAAATTGGTCTATCTTCACTGATGAAGTAATGCTGCTGTAACTGCTGTTTAGTCAGCCATGAAGGACTGACTTAAAAAATAAAGAATATTTTCATAGGCTATACCAAATCGTATTCACTCTCTATTGTGCCATTCTATAGTATTTTAGTGGCACAATCAGCTAGCCTAAGAATTTACAATATTAGCCATTGAAGCACCATAGGTGCAAACCTTCCATTTTTTTACCATGAGTGTAGATTTTGAACAGTTTACCAAATTATCATATCAAATTGCCCTTTTCTCAATGATGTCACTGTCTTATATTGTCATCGACATCACCTCAATTTAGTGACTGAAAGTGACTGAAGTGGCTGAAAGTGATGATTCTTTACCAACTCAGTTGAGATTATGAATTACATATAATATGAATAGGAATACCGAACAACTTGTAGGACTGAGGCTTCTTTACCAACTCAGTTGAGATTATGAAATATATATATTAATATGAATAGGAATACCGGACAACTTGTAGGACTGATAAGTTGATTAATATTATTGCTGTTGTTTGTTGTTGTTATTGTTGCTGTTATATAATATATTGTCATTTACACATTTATTAGTTTTCTGTTATTATTGGACTTGCAGTAGCTATAAATACGGTAATTATAGTTTCCAGTACATAGCATATTCTTTTCTAGGGTTGATGGCAGTTTGAGCGTTCGAGTGGCTGACTTTGGTCTGACTAGAGACATCTACGAGACAGACTACTACTACAGACAGAGTCAACAAGGCAGAGTGCCTGTCAAGTGGATGGCTCCAGAGAGTCTCCATGACAGAATCAGTAACGAAAAAACGGACGTGGTGAGCAAATTCAATAAAAAGTGGTAGGACTTCTATGCAGAACATAAATTTAAGCCTAAACTCCGCTATATATGCAATTTTCTTAATCTATATTAATTATGTGGGGTTTGTCTTTGATTTGTTTACAGTGGTCTTATGGTGTGACTTGCTGGGAGATATTTAGTCTTGGAAGAACTCCTTACCCAACTGTTGGCAATACTGAAATGTTACTGTTTTTGGAAAGGGGACATCGCCTTCAAAAACCCCTGCTGTGTTCAAATCCAATGTAAGAGCTGTTATGTTTAAAATGCTACCTCATAAGGTGGATAATTAGGGGGGTTAGGGGGCAACTGCTGGCATGATTGTGATTTATTTAGATTAGTAGCTATGAGAAAAGGGACTGATTAAGTAAATGCATAATCATTAAATATAATTTCAAATAGCCAAAGCTATACCAAGGTGTTGTTCTTATATTTTATTGTGATGCATGGTGGTGAAATGCTTGGTTAAAAATTGCAGTCTATATGGAACATCAAATATTATTATTTATACCTTTTGGGTTTTTTTATAAAATTCAAATACGGCCCTGTTATATTATATATGTTGGCTATGTAGCTATGAGGAGCCAAGTCAGTGAACAAAGGCTTCAGAGAGACTCAATGAATATAATAGCAGACTATTTTACATTCAGTCCAGTCATTTTAAGGTTGGACACGAAACTAATTGTATGAAAAGATTTCTCATCAGTTTTCCATTTTAAATAATGTGCTTAAAAATCCTAAGGAATCCAATTAGGGGAACACCCTGAAATTAACAATTATTGTAGTCATATTGGCATCAAAATAATTTTTATTGTTTATCGCTATATTACCAAACAAATGGCCCTAAAACCTTTCAAAAAAAAAAAGACCTAAGTTTGATTTTCATATAACATATTTCACACTAACTGCTAGCATTACATTATACTTGACCTTTGACCCTTAGCCATGTGATTTTTTTGTTAAATTTAATCACCGTAGCAACATATGATTGTCAAGTAGTAGCTGGTTAAATACAACTACTGATCTGATACACTTCAATGCATAAATGGTGGGCTCGCCCAGGTATTGATTTTTTATCCTTATGATAGATAACATAAAGAAGAGAGACCTCAGAGCTACACCTCAGTAGAAAGTTAAGTGGAACACTACAAGAGCCTCCTTTATAGTTTCTCACCTCTAGTTTATTGAAAGTCCAAACTTAGTGTTTAGCACACACTGAAGTTAAAATTTCTGATGGGTAGGAGAACTATTGAGTTGAAGGATACATTTCTTGACTTATGTCAAGAAAGAAAAGATTCATGGGCACATAGTAAAAAAAAAAGGAAAAACAAAACAAAACATGATAGAATTAATAATAGAAACACCAAAATTAATTTTTTTAAATAATGAATTGAACTGAATGGATGTATAACAAAAACAAAACATGAATAAGCCAATTTGATTACAATAATTTAAAGCACACAGTTATAATATACACACACCTCATCATTCATTAATATGTCTCTCTACTTTTTAAAGCTATAGATGCCACGAAGTGAAAGATTCATTCTTACAATTGGCTTCTGCAAAATTTCTTAGTCTTGTATAGTGGGATGTGGGATGAGGGTGGGTAGGGGAGAAAAAGAAGAAAAGATGGGTTCATGAAGGCAGAAAGGTCAATTACTTCTCAACACAATCATTCAATCATTTGCACAAGTTTTTATCGTATATTATATTTAGGTTGGCTTCAACATTCCCATGCCAAATTCTCACCAAACAAATCGTGTATTTTTCTATTCACCCTCAGATCACAAATTGTTTATTATCACTTTAACACTGAAAATAGTCCTTGGTAGATGTGGTTGTTAGAGTGGGAACACTATGGCATCTTGGCCTATAATTACTGCTGTTTTAGTTAACCTTGACTAGAAGCAAAACCCTTTAGTTTTGTGGTATTCTTACTAAAACTAAGCTGTAGAGAACATAAAAATACTAAATACAAATATTTTAGAAGACTGCATGTGCTATTAAAACTAAAATTAACAGTAAAGTGGATGACAAAAACTTAAACTAAGTAATTTTATTGTAATCAATTCACAATATGAATTGCCATTAAGTAGCATTTCTAAATTGTAGAAAAAATATAGTACTTTATTAATATACCCAAGATTTCATAGAAAATATGCTATTTCTGAAGTTGTTTGGGAAAAGTAGCTACATGAACTATTCCATCAAGGGGTCCAATTATTGAAGAATTTGAGAGGCAACACAACTAACTGAAACTAAGTCAATTGATAGTAAAACTAACTGAATTTTTACATGTCATTGAAGAAATACTAACAACTAACTAAATCTTCAGGGAACATTAGGGGGGGAATAAAATTAAGCCTTCAAGATTTTTTTTGGTAAAGGATACTATTTTCTATTTAGGGTAAGAGTAAGGTAGAAATTGACTTGATTTACAATGTTTCTTACTTTCACTGAATAATAAAATATCAGGCATGTGCCAAATCCTTGCTTTGCTTGAGACAAATTTAATATTTAATTATGGTCCTGGGTTGATCGACAGTAGCAGCCAAAAAAAATTGTATTCTATGGCTAGTATTTTAAACAAAGAGAGAGAATGCATTTAGTGATGAGAAAGAAATTGTGAATTGTCATGTCGAACAGTCGAGAGAAGGGGAGGGGGGCGGGGTAAGGGACTAGGAGAGAGGGGGGAGGGAGGAATGGAAAAGAACATCAGAGAGGCAGTTGCTCATATAAAATTATAAAATTAACCAACACATATGTTTTGTTATGGATATGTTAGGTTGGTTTATATATTACAGAGTAGTCAAGAATAATATTGTGGTATTTCTCCCTATACTCTATCAGGCAAATCCCACCCAAAACAATTAGGACATGAACAAAAACTGTAATTGGCTAACTGCTAAACATTTTATCATACTACATCTTCACATCCAACACCCACATTATGCACACCCCTGTCCAACTATTACTACCTGGTTCATATGTCATGTATATACAATTTGCATTCTTCAGGTAGCTATAGCAGAGCAGCTGTGTATATATTATATGTATATTATATATATATATATATATTTATTTATTTATTTGTTTATTTATTTATTTATTTATTTATTTATTTATTTATTTATTTATTTATTTATTTATAAATAAATAAATTTTGGCTAATTTATTTATTTATTTATTTATTCATTTAGTCCTGTACCCTATCCTCAAAATGTTATTTTTAGGTAGTGACCTGTGAAATAACTCACTGAATCATTTCACTGCTGCATTACACAAGCTTATACCCTTCATTGCAAAGGGCCTAGCTTACCAGTTTTCTTGATTTTTACAGCTATCTCTGGTGTACCCTATACTCAATCAGGTTAGAGCAGCTGCTAAAATATCAACTGGGGGTGTGGAGAACTCCTACAGCCAAGTTTACACCATGAGTTACCATGTCAGAGTGATATGGCTAAATTTTTCACTCTCAGGCTTTATTTCCACTCACCTCTGGCTTGGTGAAAATAAATTAGCCTGCTCATGAACTATTTCGCCATATCACACTCTGACTCATGTAATAAGTATTATATATATTGGGAGAACAGCACATTCTAATAGCAATTTGTGCAACACTAGCTCCGAGATGCTTTCAGTCACACACCTTCTTGTGAGCCATTCAGCTGTCAGACAGAACATCCTCTGTCACATTGTGAGAAACAGGACTCAAACTTTAACAGGCTATCTCCATCACACTCACATTCCTCACCACATACTGTAGACATTCCACATTATAAATCCTCTCCTGTTGTTTCCCAATTATCCTCTAGAGATGATTTAGTTTAGACAAAGCGTAATATGGTGCTGGCGGTGAAATAGCAGCTGAATATTCTAAACTAAGAAATTGTTTGAAATGAGACATTTTAGTAAGTTGTGATTTATACACCTTTCTTATAATGATTGATGGTAAACGTGTTTGCATTGTAATATTATCATCCTTATGATTTAATCCTTGTGATCTATAATAGTGATGACTAAGCTGGCAAATAATACTTTGATGTAATGCATATGTGTTAACACAGCCTGTGTTGTCTCCTTGGCCAGCATCATTAAAAAATGCATTAAAGACATCAGGGAGAAGCTATAGAAATGAACTGGTTTATAATTTTACTCCTACGTCTTATCAGTGACATTAATTACTAACTTGTACTTAGGGTTTTACGAATCATTTGTACAAATAAAAGACCTCATAACAGTCTGTTGTACTGCTAGAAGTCCCAACACTGGCCGATTGCATACAGTAAATATTATTGGAAATCCTGACATTGTAAACCCTGGGCAACAAGCTTGGCTTACTTTAATATCATCAGGTTATTTTACAGCATGAACAACAACAACAACAACAAATGCTGCACATGAGCCACAGTATCAAACAAATGCTGCACATGAGCCACAGTATCAAAGATGATTTTGTCTTTGTGATGATTAATTGTATGAATTTCTTTTAGTCCCTAGTTTGGTGTACAGTGATCACATCTTGTCTGATGGTCTCTTGGGCAACACATTCTCCTTTCTATCTTTAATGAGTGGACCAGCCATCACTTCTCACATCTATTCAATTAACATAAATAAAATAAAATTAGGTAACAATTATTATGTTACGAAGAACAAAATCACATAAAAATGAACATAGAGTTAAAGCAGTGAAGGTTCCAATGCTATTGAATTAAGGATGTTATTGCTGTGGTGTTACAGAAAATTAAATTGACCAATGTATCAGCCACAACAGATAGTAATAAGAATATTGAAAAGTTACAATAGAAAAAATCAGCTGGTGGTTTACCGAGCCCTTTCTTTTTGTTCAGACATTTTAAGTCTACCTGCACAGTCAACCTTCACTTGTTCCTACGAATTATGACTGAATCAAAGTAGATACACAAGTAATTAAGGTAACATATCAGTAAATACTTTTGAAGAAAAAAAAGTTTAACGATAGGAATAAAAATTGACATCTCGGTAGTAATATTAGTTGAGCTCAGCTAACCTTTAACTGCTTCTGCCGTCTATGAGACCCCCCTCTAGGTAGAGTCGAATTTAACTCTATATACTAATACTACTATAACCTATTTCAATCTCTTCTGCATTCTGTAACTTGACTCTGGTACTAGTGCAGTGTGGCATGTGAGTCTCAGACTTACGACAGGACTACTAATGTTCACTGCTCCTATTATGTACTACCTCTATTTGCTCCACCTCCCTGATAATCTAATCACAGACTTAACCAATAAATCTCACCCAGTTAAACTACATTAAATAGATGAAACTAAGTGCCAGTTAATCCAGAAGACTCTCTGTCCCTGTAGTTAGACTTACACCCATTTAATTGCTCACAATGACATGAAGGGCTAGAAGTAGCATAAAAATTGAATAAATTATGCACTCAAATCCAGAACTGGCTAAATCAGGACAGAAGTAGTAGAATTGGTTACATTTTGGGTGGTTTACTTTCAATGGCAGTTTTGCTGTTAGTAGTTATGTAATTTTGTCCTTGAGACCAAGCTAGTAGTGAAAAAAATGGGGCATTGCGATCAACAAGATGTATGGTATAATTACCACGCCATTGCATCATAATAATGAAAATCAAGAGGAACCAAACAAAATATTATGAGGAGCAAAACAAACAAAATTATGAACAATCCAAAAAACCTTCTTTCTCCAATCATCTGCCATAAACTCGATAGATTTATTTTTTCAGATATAGTAGTCCATTTGTAAATAAGTAAGAGCAGCACTACATGGTTAAAAATGAACATCTGATCATTCAAATTCATTACAATATTTTTTGTGACTGATTTCAAGTAGCTATTTAATATTCTGGAGGCAAATAACCCTTTGCTATCAGTATTTGAAAAGTAACAAAACTTTTAAAGGTTGTGGTGCAAAGCACATGGTTTATACTATTCAATACAGAACTGGCAGAGCTTACCCCCTGTTTTCTTTCTTATTGCCATTACAACATGTTGAATTGCTTCATAGGGTTGATCAGCTACTGCAAACTTCTAAATTACAACAAGCTTCCACTGCCTCAACTATCACTGAAATAAAATTAAAAAAAACTATTCCTTAACCTTGACCTGGGCTTGTAGCTGTCACCTTCAATCATATAAAGAGCACTGCTTGGGCCATTGTAGAAACGCTGAGACTAACTGATTGTAATCTAGGCAAGTGCAAAAGTATAGCTTTATTTAGCCTAAACAGCATACAGGGACTTTGCAGTCTAACTAAAAATAATTGTATTTCTGAGCCAAAAAGGGGAAGGGGGGCAGAATATCCTATATTAGAAACTGGAGCCCCCTGGCCCACCAACTTCTAGCACCTGATGATCTATTTCTTAAAAAAAAAATAGAGTCTGCTTTCAAGAGCCACTGGTCTTCACTTAACAAGAACAGCTGAATTTACAGAAGCTACCATTAATCCAGACAATTGTGGTAAGAGAGTATTAACTGTGCAGGATAGTAAAATTTTAACTTTTATCAGACGTAAGTATTTAGTTCAGTCATTCTCGGCTGAAATAATTATAACAATAGGAAATTTTTCTCTTTTTAGCAGCCAATATTTTAAAATTATAACTTAACCCAAGTTATAATTAAAAATATTGGCTGTTAAAAAGAGAAAAATTTCCTATTGTTAGTATAATAGTTCTTTTTAGAACTACAGGCTAGCTCGCCATTTGTGCACAAGCAACTGGTTTATTTGTTAGTGCATATGTGGACATTTGTATGTTACATGTATCCATGTGTATTTTGACTCCTCACATTTTTTTGTGTTTGCTTGGAGGTTGATCCTGCATTTAGGTTGTCGCTGACATATCTGAATCTTCTGGATGCAGTTATGTCTTACAAACTCATGGGAGTTCGATTGAATTAGTGTCAGCGGTAAGTTATCTTGGTTAGTGCACTGTAGTTTGCCATATTAATATGCCCTACACAACAGTATTGTTATGTTCTTACTTGAAATTCCTTTATCAAAATAGTCAAGTATAAGAGAATACAAGGTAAGTCCTGGTGTGTTGGGATACCCAAGTAAACAATTACATGTGAAAGTGTTGTTGTACCACTACTGCTTAGAAGAATAACACAAAATATCTTGAAATAAATAATTAGCTTAACACATGTATGGCAGGCATTTTTCAATTTCTAAGAATAAACTATAAACTGTGTTTTTACTAAGACTATGCCATTGAAAACCTTTTACCATTATATACGTAATTTTAAAACTCTGCCTTTTATCATATTTTTTAAGGTTAAATTTTAATGGTTCAATTACCCTGTTGTTTGGATTACTTATCACAATGGCTCACTTTGCCATTTGTGCTAAAGCATCACTAGTAATTTTACAGATTCATTAGCTGAGCCACATGGTAAAGTGTCGTCACTATACGAGTTGGTCACCAAAGATATAGAAGTGAGACTAAAGCAACTGCAACTATGTGTGTATTTGTGAATAAAACTTAGTCAGGTTAGTAAGTAGTCAGTAAGGATTACAGAGGTGAAGTGGAAAGCTGACTGATTTAATACCCAAGTAATTGAAGATGATTACTTAATGCCATAGGCAGCGGACGGAGGGCGCTCAGGGGGAACCAGCACCCCTACCAACTTTGATATATATGAGGGAAAAGCCCCCTCACTTCCAACTGTTTGACAATGAATTTTTTTTATTGCATATTTTGTTTTTAAAAACACATCATAGCAGGTACACATTATGACTATTGACAATATTTATCCCACCAGTTGTCACCTATGGAGTATATCTGCATGAATTCATACCACCAAATGTAGCACCTCTTTGATGGAAAACCTAGGGCAGTAGTCAACAGTAGATGTATGTGATAAGGTACTGGTATATATAATAGTTAGGCAATGCTTCCAAGGTAACTACCCTATTAGAGTCGCCAAAGACCTTAGGAGTATTCCGACTGCAGTAATGTAGCGACTATTCCTAACTAGCTCGCGAGCCAGACGCACTATGCGTAGAGGTTAGGTAAAGGGTCTGGCTTGCAAGACTAATTCCTAACAACACAGTTGACGGTAAAGCAATCGCTAGACGAATTTTTAACATAGCGACCGAAACATATAATTGGAGAATCTCTACATATAGAATCCTGCCCTGAAGGCAGGGACATATTCCTCCCTGAAAGACGTAAGGAAATTAAAGTCCCTTCATAATCATCTGTAGTTGTTAGATTCATGGGTGCATTAGCAGCTCATCTTCAGTCTCTGCATAGCACCAGCTGCTACATGGTTAGATAGCTAATGGTACTAACTATGCCCCAGGCACTACTTCAGCTTTGAGGTGTCTGTTTGAGACACTGACTAATAAGAAATATGCCAAGTTTCTTCTTAACAAGCATGGAATGTTACAGCTTTTATATGAGTGTTTCAATTCATTAAATTTAATAACCTAATATTCTGTAGTTGATAGTTTATATAGTTGAGATCCCCTCCGCTTCCCCCCCCCCCCCCCTTCCCCAATTATAAACTGCTTTCCACCGCCTATGAATTCTACAGCATTCCTAAATTTAAAAACGTTAGTATATCAAGTGCCACTGTGTGGCAGCCACGGGAAATTTTCATGTAGAGAGCATCACATTTTAATATAATGCAGAATGAAGAATATTCATGCTGGTACATCTGGATAAGCACATCCTTATTATTCAGGACCATTGTGAGAGTTCTTAGGGACCCTGGGACCAATGGCCCAATTAATGGGGCTGTTTAGAAAATTTAGGAACTACAGAAATTTTCCTTACCTGTCAGTGATTATAGTGTTAATCAAATGTAGTATACATGTATATCTATCTCCTTCTCTTCCCGTCTCATCTCATCAGATCACAAAAATATTTGCAGCTATTAGTTCCAAAACTAAATTAAATTTCTACCCCCTAAATCACCCCCTCAACTAATCAGTGTGTTTGATCTATACCATTGTTGTTGTTGTTGTTGTTGTTGTTAAGTTGTTAAGATCAGTTTTGGCCACATAGACACATGAAGGGATCTATTTCATGCATACAGTAAGATAATCATTAGGTTCACCGCAACATCTAAAGGCAACATCTAAACGTCTCTTTTTTTCCTCTCTCCCTCTTTCAGATCTATCCTTCCTCAGCAGATCAATCTGCAGCAGACTAATCAGTATTAATTGATTCCTAATTACTACACACTAAAACTCTTAGGGTTATGGACATACAAATATTCAGGGGCGGGAAGTTCAACTAATGAAAAACAAACAACTCTGATAAGAGAAACATTTTTTACTTCATTTATTCTTCCAGCAAATTAATGTGAACAAAGTTATACTTGACTAAGTCTACTTAAAAGGCACATTGAATTTTTGACACAAATAACAATCTTTCTCATTTGAAATCTTTTTTTTTATATGATATCTCTCTATTTTACTTTCTACCAATTCCGATAGTGAGATCATAGGGTAACGGGAGGGAAGCAAGTGGTAGCTGAAAGTCTGATCTACTAAGATGTGACTTTTGGTATGTTGATTATTTAATGTCAACTATAACTGCATGGAGTAGACAATTGCTATAGTTAACAAAAAAATAAAGCGTCATAATATATTCAAGTTTTTTTTTTGTTGTTGTTAGGTGTGAAGGAGTAGCGGGGGCGGTGGGGAGGGAGAGGAGACAGGAAGACACTAATATATTTATGCTAGCCATTCCATATTTCCCAGTTTGAGGATGGTATTGTTGTTGTTTTTATTATAATGAATGTGAAGCAAGCCTACAGTCTATGTCATTGTGCTTCTCAGGAACACACACTGCATGCATGCAGTAAAAAGAGATGTGGGATTCCTGCTTCATACTACAGTTATTTGTTACTGCTTTTTGTTAAAGTACCACCAACAAATGGTCTGCTTACAAGTTAAAATATTCCAACTATTGGTGTCATTCAGTTTACAATTTTGTCAGCTAGAGACTCACATACACACGTACCCTACGCTCACATCAGGTTTTGAAGATTATATTATGGAATGTAAAGGCATTTATAGGGGAAGCCCTGGTATTCTCCCCACCTTTCCAGGTAGTGAATTTACTGACCACAAACCACTTAGCGCCAAAGCAATTTAAGTTGTGTGGTCGTCTTGGCTACTGCTATGGTGACATTCTATGGTTCATTGTGGTAAGCAACCTAGAGTGAGTGCAGAGCAATTCACTCGATGATGGACAGGTCCAGTGGGGACAAATATTTGTTATGCTTTTTTAATAACGTTTGCCCCTTACTGAATGGTCAGGTGATTAGAAGTTGATTTTGTTGACTATGGTTGCCAATTTGCCTTTAAAAAATCAAGCAAATCCTCACTAGACTGTGCTGAGACCCCCTGTGTCTAAACACTAGTTTTGGAACTAGATTTAACTAGTCATTAGCTGCATGTGACCTAAGCCATTTACTTATGTGAAGACTTAGAACCGAGTATAGCCCCCAAACCAGTTAGACTACTGATTTCACTACTTCTATCTAAAAAAATGTTTTTTGGAGGGAGGGAATTAGTCTAAGGCAAAAAATATTTTTATTTAAGTCATTTGCGAGTAATTAATAAAATTAAGTTTTGGGTTCAGCATACTTGGGGGAAAGCTGGGAAGTTTAGGAGAAAACTTGGAAAGTTTGGGGGAGTGTCTTCACCCCCATCACCCTTCCTCTTCCCCCCCCCCCCCCCCCCCCCCCCCCCACACACACACACACACACACATGCACTAAGCCGAACCCTACACTGACTATGCTGTTTAGCCTGTTCATGCACACGTATGTATAAAACACTGCAGACTGAGGCTATGCAACTTCTGTCTGTCTTCCTCTCCTGTCACCTTCCTCCCTAACCATAGCTTCCCATCTTTAACCTACCATAGCTTATCCCTCCACTTCTCTGTCCACCCAACCCTTCCCAGTATGTGATAATCCAGCATATCCCGTTTTATATATCATCATATGCACATGCCCTGTAGCTAATACATGATTAAATAACTAGGTAAATAATACTTGATTTGATAAATAATTATGGCTGACAATGAAGGATATCATAATGCTCAGCTTTCAATTCAATACCTAACTCTGGACAATTTCCATCATAAACTCTCAACACTTCAGGTATAGAAAGTCCCTTTGATTGGAACTTCCCCTAATATAACTCATGGAAAGAGGGTGGGTAGAGTGTGTAATCTTCCCACCAAAACAGATGGAACTCGGCCATTACTTTCCTCACTTCCTCCATATCCATGGATCATAATGCTGCAGGTAAAAATATCGTGGACGTAATGTTACAGTGTCCCATGGTTAAAATCAAGATTTAAACATATTAGGTAAAGAGAGGCCACCACACAATGTGTGTGTGTGTGTGTGTGTGTGTGTGTGTGTGTGTGTGTGTGTGTGTGTATTCTGGCTGAGGAACAGTTATCGTGGATATTAATGAAGACTTGCAAAACTCAAAATTAAAGAAAAAATATATAATCAAATGTGACATTTAGTTATATATAGAGAGACTAATTTACCACGTTCCTCAACATAAAAAATATATTCATTTTTTTAACCTTTTCATAGTAATATTGCAATTCATGACAGAGGCATTTCAACATGGTAACGTCTTCATCAGTTTTTGAAGGCACAATGCTAGTGGAAAACAAAAGTTTGCATATTTAAAAGTATGCATTGAGTTTTCAAAACTGATGAAGACTTTACGATGGTTAAATGTCTCTGTTGTGATATTAATAGCATTTTTTTAACATTTGAAAATCATCAATAATATTGCAATTCTGACAGAGGCAAGTGAATTTATAAGGTCTTCATCAGTTTTTGAAGGCACAATGCTAGTGGAAAACAAAAGTTTGCATATTTAAAAGTATGCATTGAGTTTTCAAAACTGATGAAGACCGTACGATGGTTAAATGTCTCTGTTGTGAATATTAATATTACTACGAAAAAGTTTAAAAAAAAGAATTTAAAAGATATGATATTTGTTGAAGATTTAGACCTCTTAGTGCCTTGAAAATAAACATCATTTTGTTTTTGTTGTTGTTGTTGTTGTTGTATTTTTACAGTTGTTATTTTTATGCATATTGTACTGCTCTATCAAGTGAATTTATAGACAAAGCCATGTCAGACATCTCGATATCATAAAATAAAATTAAAAGGGGATGTCTGAGTTCAATACTAATAGATAGCAACCTTTATTAAGTTTCCATGGCAATATCTCTCACTAGTGGGAAACAGAAGGTTTACATCCTAAAAAGGATAAATTCATTACTTTGAAAATGTAACACTACATTTCTCTTACTTCAAACTGCCCACATACACACGCACTCAATAACTGACCACAATACCACAGACCACTTAACTGAAGAGCTCAGCAATGGAGAGAGGGAGGGAGAGAGGGAGAGTAAGAGAATGAGAAGGAAAAAAACCAGGGTATTTTGAGCATAATGGATATTCATAATCTGTCATAAGACTCTGAGGGGGCGAGAGAAATTTTTTTTCGTGTGTTTTATTTTATGATGATGAATGCTTAATGCATGACCTTGGGTTGTAGCAAGATACAAAGATGAAAGCTATCTGGAAACTGTTCCAATACTCATTCACACACACAACATGCACACACATACAAACACACATTATAAATTACGTACAACATACTCAAGTAACACACACACACATACACACATACACACGTCACATATGCATGCACAAGCTTATAAGCACATGTACAAATTCATCCTTCCTTGAAACCCACCCACTTGGTTTATGTAAATAATCCAATCCCTAAGGTCAAGTAATGTCCCCTCCTCCCCAATCAACACGACAAGCTCCTCAGTTACTCATTCTGCTCTTTCTGTGAAATGGTTTTGCTTGTAGCGCTTTACTATCCGTAACTAATGCAACTGTTCCTACAGTGTTATCTAGGAAATCATCTAACTCCATCTTGCTGGAAGCATTCTTGCTGGAAGCATTCCTGTGGAATAGACAGTCATAGTTACAGTCATAATTTATCAAATTTGTAAAATACTCAACTTTTGATTTTTTAAGCTAAAGACTTGTGCTACGATTTGCTTAGTCTCCATCGCCAGTCTCTTCCATTAAATCTATAGTAACATGTTATCAAGATTAATTTGACCATCTGGCAAACAAGTGTGCACTCCACAAACAACAACCCACCACCTAACCTTCCCTACTTACCAAACTTTAGAATACAGTTAATAGTTCCATTTACCTCAAATAGTTCCACATGAGCAGCAAATATTGAACTTTAGAAATAGAACACTCATAAAACATCACTATTAGGAGAGAGAGAGGGGGGGGGGTGTGTGTATGTTGTTGCTGTTGTTTTTAAGGTCCCACACATTCGTTAGGGTTTTTTTTTTTATAAAGGTGGGGAAGATTTTATTGTTTGGGGCTCTTTCTTACATATTTGAAATTTCGCAATGAAAAAATATTAATGATAAGTCCCCAGGTTGTGGGAAATCCAAGATGACCCTGTTGTTGCCTCTGTAATTAGATTCACAACCATAAATCAAATTAATGGGGAATAAAATACTAGAGCAGACTTTATCGGTACGAGCATCACTATTACTCTGACTGCCATGTTTGCAGGTTCAAGGGTTGCTATGAATTTAGCAATTAGAGCATCAGTAGAGTATACTGTATTAATATGTAAGGTTTGTGGACTGTCTGCACATCACATGGTCTTCAATATCACACCAACACTGCATTGCAGTTGGATTCTTAGATCATAGGAATAGAAATAATCATTATTTGGATTCCATACTACTAGCAGTGGTGTAATGACTGGTTCATTATTGCCCTCAAGTATTGTCTGTCACGTGATAATTTTGAAACTCACTAGTGGAGAGTGCAGGAGCAGAGGAAGCCTCAGATGAAGTTGAGGATTTCCTTCACATGTGAAGGTTTGGTTCATGATTCATAACGTATTGCTTGGTTATGTGTGTGCATGTGTGGGTGTTGTGTGCACATGGCCAGGGAGGGGAAAGCTGGGGGGGGGGGGGGGGGGGGGGGGGGGGGGGGGGGGGGGGGGGGGGGAGGGGGTGGGGGGGAGAGATTTTTATTATTATTTTCTCCTCTTATTTCCACGTACAGTATTTTGTGTTTTTGTAGCAGGATTGTGTGTTTAAGTGAGTGTATACTTTTTTTTATTATTGGTCGTTTTTTAGTGTATGTGGGGGAGGGGCAGAAGAGAGAGAGAAGGGGCGGGGAGCGGTTAATTTGTGGTTGCTTTATTATTTTTTCGTTCTCCTCTCCATTACTTCATATCAGTATTTTTTGGATGTTTTTCTTGTAAGTCTGTGTGCTTGTGTTTTGGTGTATGCATGTGTGTGTGTGTGTGTGTGCGCGTGCACATGTGCATGTGTGCGTGCAGGTGCATGTGTGTGTGTGTGTGTGTGTGTGTGCATGTGTGTGTGTGTGTGTGTGTGTGTGTGTGTGCATATGTGTGTGTGCTGTATAGTGTAGTGGTTGTGTTCTTGGCTCAGGACCTGAGGTCATGAGTTCAACCCTAGCCCTAGCCCTAGCCCTGGCAATTTTCCATCTAGTTCCCATCTGCCTCCCACCAGCCCCACCAGTCCACCCAGCTGTGATTGGGTACCTGACATTTGCTGGGGTGCAAATTCAAAGCCTTTTCTGGTGAAACAGCAATGGTCCAGGAGGGACTTTGGGTGCCCACACCACTTGCTGTGGCCTTCCTCCTGCAGTTCCTAGCCGGCCCCAGGAGCTTTGCTTGCATGGCTCACAATGCCTGCTTAATGCACAGGTATCCTGGCTCTGCCAGGTGCACATGACCCCTAGCAGCAGCTATAGCTAGTGTGTGTGTATGTGTGTGTGTGTGTGTGTGTGTGTGTGTGTGTGCGTGGGTGGTGTTTTTAAATAAGGTGAAAACATAACCTTAGTTCACATGACCTGTCCTCTCCAGTATCGAGTTATACTTCAGTATTCCAAGGTAGAGTGAATGAACACCAGATAAAGAATGATCAAGAGAAAAAAATATAACTATTACAATGTGAAGCTATTTTACAAGGTATAGTCAGTAGCTTAGGATTCACAGGAACACATTATACTTATTGTGTTACTAGTTCAATATTTCATAGTGCTGTAATTCCAATTATGCAAGCACTAACTATAGTGATGTAATGATACCTTGCAATTTTCAAAAGAGATATCATATAGCCTGTGGTCACATAATTAATGTCCCAAAACCTAAACGTCTCCTTTTATTATTCTTAGTAATAGCAATTCCAGCAGGCAGCGTCAATCTTTGGAAAAAACAATTATAATTGTTTCACTGTGTAACTCTATTGATAAAATAAGGCATTGTTTCTGGAATATAGCGGCCACTGAATGCGTGTACAAATATAGGAATTTAAAAGAGTTGTCAATTTGGCTCACTATTTCAAAGAAAGTAGTTTCCATCTGATCCAAGTAATATTTTAGTGTTCACTTCTTTACATGGACTGCCTTCATTGGCAGCTGAAACTAGTAACATCAGTTTCAAATGAAACAAACCAGTACACAACCAGACTGGAGTAAACTATAGCACTACTGAATACAGTATGAGGTGTCCTGCAAGAGGCAGAGACAGCAGACCATAAGTGTGTGGGCGGAGCCACTGTCCCAAATTAGCAACTTTCTATTGCTGAACAGCGTAAAATAGTAAAAAGTGGCAGGGCATAAGCCCCTGCCCCCCCCTCCCCCTCCCACCCCCCAAACTTCTCTTTTGATATGCCAGTGATATTGGACACCCCCATTTTCCATCCATTCAGATAATTATGTTTTATGCTATTTGCATATATAATGAATTAAGTATAACAAAGCATATCCAGTTGCCATGGAGTAAAATGGCTGACAGATAAAATGTCATGTATGAGTCACTTCCTTCCCATGCCCCTAATGACGTCTGGGTCAGAAATTCTATTAAAAAATTGTTATCCGGTCTCATAGCAGCAAGGTTTCCATAGAGGCATGAATATCATTAAAGTATTGATGAATACGCTTATGTATCATTTAAATATATATATGTTTTGAATAAACAAATAATTTAACTCTACACAAGAAAGTAGTTCCTATTGTACAGTATATAGTTAGTTGGATGATATCTAGCTGTAAGAAGAAGTCTTAGTCAAAGCTCCTATTGTGGTTGAGACAATATTTACATGTGTAACCCATATAAGTGACTTCGTACCAGTTGGGAGCACTTTGACCCCATTATCCTGCCCAAAATAAGTTCATTAGTCCTTTCCGAGTAAAAAGAAGCCAACCAAGTGAAAGGTGACGACATTTTTCTTGAAATAGATTTGATGATAGACTACGGCTGTTTGGTAGGGGAAAAAACAACAATATGTTAGCTATATCCTAGTTAAGTCACAGTTGAAGATCGAGTAACCAGTAATGTCTCCCTGCATAGCCAAATATATCTTACATTTGTCAAATAGTACCAAATGACACAATCTTGAAGATTGAGGAGTGAATACATAAAAAATGTAAACATATAATATCGAGCAATAGTTCTCACCTTGAATTATCACGCCCTGAAGATTGTGTCCCTATATCTCCAAGTATTAGATCAAATTTTAAAGAATTTTAAACATACAGGTTGTATGAATGATATTATTTTAGCAAAACGAACCACACCCACATTTAGTTGTAATATCTATTGAGAGCCTAAGCTAAGCAGTTGCCTAATAATTAAAATCGAGCTTCGGCTCTGAAATAAAGCTCTAAATGTGCACGAATCAATCATATTCTTGGCAGTGCGTGCATAGTGTTAGGGTGGAGTTATGGTGCATGGGAAAACTAGATTCAGGTAATCTTTCAGTAGAGTGTTTACATCGTCGGGGAATGTGACACTGAATTAACACCAGTAGTTGTAAATAGTTTTGATAAATACAAGTGCTACATATAGATGAGTAGCATTATAGTAGCTGATACTATTATGGTACCACCACGTACCGTAGAATATCATACATATGATAGTCTGTTTTCCAAAATCTCGACAGCTAGGAAGTTGTTTATATACGTATGTTACATCCGCGACTTGCTAAAGTTTAAATGTCCGACTCCGTCCCATATCACCTCTGACCTTATTTGGTATATCATTTCATGTGTGTCACAAACAACAATGAATGTTAAAAATTTCCATTCACGACAAATTGTGCGGATTCTGCAGACGGGGGAACTATGCGGTGAGGCAAGATATGGACCCTTATGACAAAACTTCTAGTTTCTGTTGATATTTAGGATTTACAAATTGAAAATTGCATATTGAAACGATACAGAAAATCCTAGATTAGCTTTCAGTTCCATTCTGATAGCTTTCCCTATTACTGGACACATAATTGTTATGAATACCGAACCACAATCTTGACTCCATAAAAGGTAGTTCGTATAGCTTGTCACTAAAGTTGACTGACCCAAATAATGGCACAGGCTTAGGCCATGAAGAGCTGACTATAAAACCATCCACCGTTTTAGTCACCAATGAATTCCTTAACTCAGAGAGAGATGTGATGACTAGGATTGGGGATAGTGATAAAGATACAGGAATGGAGGGGGTGGGGGGGGGGGGGGGGGGACTTTGAGATTTGAAAAGGAGGTCATGCTTATTGAAAAGTGGCAAAGGCTTCTTTACACAACTTATAGCTAGTGGATTACAAAAGAATAAGATCCAATTTACACCATTTTAGGAGGTGTGGCTTTTCAATTTCCTTGCAAAAGGTTAAAATACCAACTACTACCAACAGTTGTTTTACACACTGGGTCTCATGTTGCTATGACTACATCAGCACCAATAGCATATCAGTTTACTGGACTCAGTGTGAATTACATGTGCAGCGAGTACCATGTGACCAGTTGCTATGACTACACCATGTGAAAGGAGGCGGAAACTGAGACTGCACTTCATTTAATTAACATCATCCACTAATAGGTGTGAGAAAGATGAGAATGATTGTAGAGTCAGCTGTTTGCATGATAAATGAATATTACAATCATTACCAGATTAGCTCTGAACGCCTGTAGTGATTAAAATTAAAACTTGCTGGATACTTGCAAAAAATTAAAAAAAGTAACTAGCTACATTTACCAGTAGTCTTAATTTATAGTAAATAGTATGACGATGTATATTTCTTTTGTAGACCTTATGGTGATAATGCAGCTACTGTAGCTAGCTAATTAGTTTAATTTATTCCCATTGTTGGTCATTTTCCAGCTGAAAAAAGGATTAATTACAATAATAGCAAATTTTCTCAGTTCTAACAGACAATATTATGTTAATTAATTATATACCCTGGGTGAAGTCATAATTATTATAATAGCAGCTTTAATATACCTAACTATTATGAGTAATATAATTATAGGCATTCGTAATTGCAGTGTCATTCTGTACGTCAAAGCAGAATGTCCGCTACCATAAGTAATGCTTGGAATATTCATCTGCTGACGGGTCTTTGCCAAGACATTATATCCCGCTTTCCCCCAGCCATTTTGACTGCCAGCCAAATAGTTTCCCACGTCTAGCTAGCATACGATGATGCTTAGTGTGGGTTGCAGCTATTCCAGCTATTCCAGCGGGTTTCTTCCCATTCCTCTGAACCACACCCACCCCCACCCTTTGTGTTAAGTCTAAATACACATAGTCCAAGGAATATTAGGTAGTCAAATTCACCTACAAAAACTTACTTAAACTTTAAACTAGAATGCCCCTCCCCCTCCCATGGGGTAACTAATTAAGCTGTATACATATGGAGCTTCAGGAGTAAAGGTAGGATGTCATGCCTCCCTGCTGATGATCAGGCATGATATTTGAAGAAAAGCATAACTTGTGTCATGATGTATGCATCCTATATAGGTGTCAACTTGAGCAGGATAGCTAATTAGGGTCGCTTTCTGAATTAAGTTTTAAAGAACACTTTCATGAATGGAATTATTGAACTCAATTTTATGCCAAAACATACCACAATAATTAAAGAATGACAAAGTGATTGGGTTGGGTCAGAAATGATTGTGGTGGTGAGAGTTTGTAATAAATTATAACAAAGCAGTCCGAGAAATGAGAGGGGAAAAAATGTCACCATGGCTTTTACATGAAGAGCTTTTTGAGAGCAAACAACCCTGTGGCAATAGTAGCGACTAATCCCAAAGCCAGCACTCCAGAAGATAGATTGACTTGCCAGTCTGCTGTCCCATAGTGGTCTAGGAAAGCTTGCAGGCCCCCCTGACTTCTGATCCAACCTTCCAGCTGCTCCTCCATGACCCTGTCCGCCCAGGTGACAATGTCTGGCACCTGGTCTCTTAGTAAATTGTTCCTGGCACAATAGACGGCCATGTGCGCTGTGAAGGTGATGTAGGTGATGATCTTTCCCCAGTTAATGGTGTCTCTGAACATCTCATACATGATGTTGTCGTAGGTCTGTCCAATGTTGGAGCTGTTCACATTCATAGTGAACAGCATCTGGTCAAACTGCACTCCTCTCTCCTCTTCTAGAGTGTCAGCAATTTCTTGGACTGAAGTGTAGATGTTGTTGTTGCTGGTGAATCTAGCTCTGGGCAAGGTGCTGGCTAGCTCATGGAAGTTGTTTCTTCTCAGTTGTACTGCTATGTACTTTCTGGGCAAGTGTTGACACAGTTGTACTGCCACCTCAGCTTCTGGCATAGTAGAAGGGAAGCCAGTTGCAGCCTGTCCAGCTCTGTCGACTACTTCCATCTTTGTTATTTGTTATTTAGATTTCTTGTGAACTACTCTCCGTTCTCTACAAGTTCCTTAGTTTTAGGGCTTACTTCTGAGAGCTAGTGAGGTCACACCCCGGCTTTATATAGCAATAGCTCAGCTTGCCCTGCGCGACAAAAAGTTTGACGTCTCTAATTTATGGTTAGGGACTCGCCCACAAATTGGAATGGGGAAAAAAGTAGCAAAAAAAATAAACAATAAAGCTCGCGTATCACGTGACCAGTAGTAACGTTTGTTGACATCTGTTTGGTCTTAGGCAAACATTCCCCTAGCTCCCAAAGAAGAAAGGAAACAAATTCATCTCCTCTCCCTACCATCTCGGCTCTCTCTCGTTCAACTCCAGCAAGTTGTAAAATGTCGCAGCAACTCACCGTCGCTCTTCAGCCTCCTCAAGAGGAAGATTCGGATTTGTCCGGGACTGAGGAAGGTCGTGAGACACAGGCCTTCTTCTACGAGTACCTGGCAAGGCGAGTTACCACCGACAGCGAAATAAAGGAAAGCGACGCTAGGATAATTCAGGGGGAGAGAGAGTCCATTAGAGGCGGCTCCGAGGCTGCTGTACAGGTGGCTTCTAGGCTGGCCGACTTGGGTAAGCAAACTAGCCTTGTACGTGTAACAAAACAACACAAACCTAAAGGGTTGCTATAATAATTAGTGAAAATTTAGTTATGAGGTACAATGAAGGAAGGTCCAGTAATAGGAACACTTAGTTTAAAGTATGCTGGTGACTCCATAATTCTCAATTATAGAATTTGTTATCTTTGCACAGAAGGTTGTTTAAGTGTTATTTAAGTGTAGCGGAGTCTGTGAGTTGCGTTATATAATCAGACATTATAAGATGGCATGTGGTCTCGTGCTCATTACTGTCTCAATGTAGTTATATGGGAACACAAGGAGATTTAGTGTGCAATAAATGGATTAAAAAAGAAAATGAATGGATGATGTTTGTGAGTTCTAGTAACGATGATTGGGAATAAACTTATGAGTGTGGTTTGGAGCAATTGTAGCCAAATTACCCAAAACAAACGCATGTTGCAGTATAAGAAATAGCTAGTCCACTAAGAGTTATGTGTCAGATCTGAGTTTTCACTAGTTTATCTATTTCTATAAACTCTATTGGTGGCTCTTTATCCTGGCTATATAATTGTAACCCTGGCTCAGCTGAGGTGGTTGTTAGTGCCTATCATCACTTCTATTGAACTGTACATCCAATAAATATGTTATTAACTAGCCATGTGATTGTCTTCCATATAAGTGTAAGCTATTGAATTTACCTATTCATAAGTATGTGCTGAGTAAGCAGTAAATTGTCCATCAATGGAGCAGTCAATGCCTCAATAGACTTATTAAAATATTAATTTTTTTGCTAAGCCCTATTTCTTTCTTTGGCGCTCTTTCTGACATTTTCTCATAACTCAACTAAATTGTAGTGCTGGGCGATAGTGGCACTATCACTATCTCGATAGCTAGCTTGATAAATATCGCGATAGTGGACATATCGTGATAGTAAGCTTATTCAGATTTTTTCAATATTCATAAAAATAAGTATACATAATAACGTCATATTATACATTGGAATGGTAAGTTACTGAAGATTTTCAGCCAGAAAAACAAGCATATTAACATTGCTAAGAAGGAGGCATGCCCTTTTTTCATTCACAATATGGCCAGCAATACTGAAAACACGTTCACATGGGGATTTTTTGAACAGTGCTTAAAGTTTCAGTCAGAGTAGGTTGAGTTGGTGGTGGCAGATTTCTTTTGTCCAAAGCTCTCCAAAGCTGGCAGAGCAGAGTAGTATTTCTGTGATGCTCTTTCAGGTGGAAGTGGAGGTTAGTGGTGTTTCCAGAATACTTTATGGAAGTAGAGCACAGCTTACAATAAACCTTCTTTCGATTCTTTTTTTCTAGACTTTTTGACCCTTCCAGAGGGAGTAACTCAGCTGGGGGTGTTGCCATATAGCAAATTGTCTCCCAACTACACAAAAACAGCTGAAGCCAGAGCTAGCTAGCGGCAGTCTTTCTACACTGAGGCCCCCCCCTGAGTGCTAGGCTCCCAGTGTTTTTAAGCTAGCTAATATCACCATACGGTGGTAGTAACTATCACCTTGTGATAGTTCACCAAGTATCGTGATAGTGCAAATATCTGCAAATATAGATACTATCGCCCAGCACTACTAAATTGTTTTTGATTTCGTACATCCTTCACTCTTAATTAAGTTCAGTCATTTAACAACACTTCATTATCAGCAACCTTCTTTTTCAGCAAATGGCCTCCTCTGGCATATTTCTGAGCAAGTACATACAGTCAGTTAGTTTGAAATATCAAGAGCTTGTCATGAGTTTGTAAAGAAGAGTGCAAGTCATTCACACCTTTGTAACCATCAACTTGTTGTTAGTGACTGTGTGAGGTAAATATCACATTATTGATGTGTATAGTCTCAGGCTCTTCCTGCAACACCTATATACTTGATAATAGACATTCACTTACAGAATTGATGGTTAAAGAGACAGTGACACCTTGTCCTATTTCTAGGTTTATTTGCCTACTCTATTGTGTACCTGTAAAATACTCTATTGTACTTAGATGTAGATCTAGTGCTAAGATGCTCAAGATGTCCTAGTGATGTGAAGTACATATAATTCCTTGTATGTTCAGGAGTACAGGTGGATGTTTTGCACATCCATTATTGTAGGGGTGACACATAAACATGTTGGCATACTGGATGATTGGAGATCTCTGAATAGGGTAAGGGGTCATTAGGCACAGTTACCATTAATGTGATTCTAATGAATTAGCCTCATGTGTCTGGTCTGCCTTCAATCTTATAAACAGTATGCTAGCAGATATCCACTGAATTTGGTAAATTTAAAATGTTGGTTGTTAGCTATGTTGCCGCATGTGTTTGTCTCTTTTAAAAAATCTCCCCTTCTTTTGACGTTTGTTTTGTTTTCTGTTCAGAATATCGTATGTGTATTTCTTGGGAGTTGCCGTGGGACTAGAGCGATGAGGGGATTTTGGCTCAATGCTTTTCAAATTTGAAAAATATTCTATTTACTTTCAGTTATCCTAGTCGGTACTTTTAGCGAAGGGTAAGCAAACATACATAATCACACTAAATAAACATAGTGAGGTTTTCTTGGACTATCTACTTGGTTTGCATGTTGGGGGAACTTTTATCCCTTTCTGTTCTCAAAATAGCTCGACCAATTAAAATGGTACATTGAAACGCTGTCTTCATAAGAGAAGAAGCTAAACTAGCCAGAAACACTCACCTGTATACATTTTCAATGCGAAACTTCACTTCTTTCAACTCCGTTAACTTCCCCGGAGTAATGCTGAGGGGACCTGAGCATAAAGCTAAGTACACCACTGGCTGCAGAAATTATTTGCTCACATGATTATTACGTGACGCTAGGGGGGGGGGCGTTGCCCATAAAGTTGGTACCTACGCGGAGTTGAAAGCTTCGCTTTTTCTCAACGAATAGCCCGAAATTAAAAAAAGTACCACAATAAAAGGTCTTAAATCTTTGTCCTGAGGTAAGTTCATACCTAAATCAACTGTTAATTGTCAGTAATCTCCAAAATCAGAGACAGACAGACAAACAGACAGACAAACAGACAAATAGACAGGACGACTACTATAACCCTCTCGCGCATGCGCGCTGAGGGTTAATTAATAACAAGGTGAATAGGTGGGTGTGGTTACATCTGAGAATAGTCCCAAGAGATGTTGGCATTGTGATGCTGACTTGCTGAGGTGTCAGGAGTTGATGGTTGCCGCGTGATAGGTGCCCAGTTCCAGTGTAGTTTATTCTGTTGAGCATGTAAAGCATTCAAATTTGTTTATTATTTTTTATGGACTTGATGTTTTCATGTGATTGAATGGATTGTGAGGTATTCAATGTTCCATATTTCCTAGTCATTAACCTTTGATGGGCAGGGGCAAGGGGGACAGTGATACTCCCTCACTTGGTGTGCATGGGTGAGTGTCACCTTACTGTGGATTCTTGATCACTTACCTCTTGAATGAGATATAGGGTTTTATTATGTACTGAACAGGGCCTGATACACCTGTTGCTACATAGGAAATGCATTTAAGTAACAGGATGTGGCTAATGGCAATATTTTCCCATTTCACGTGTGTTCAGAGTTTTCACAGGTTATTATGTACCCTGTACAAGTGTTTATTGCACAAGAAACTTGTTGCTATGGTATTCACACATGAGCAGTACTTAGTAAATGTATTATTCATTGGATGCTGCAGAATATCACTCGTCTGATTGGCTGTGTTTACACTCGTGCCTGTGACACTTGCATAATACTACACCAACTGACCTTCTGATATCCTCCTGTATCAAATGAATTATATATATATATATATTATTATTATTATTATTATTATTATTATTATTATTATTATTATTACATGTGAAATCTCTTATTGGGTCATTTGTTTGTTGTTATTATTGTTGTTTTCATTGTTGGTGATTGTTACTAGCCGAGAGAGCACAGGGTTTACTCCATGGAAATTGTTTTTGCAGTAACCATAGCAGCCATTCATGAAATGCCAGTGGTAATTTCTTACCTAGCCTATGTCTTACATGCTTGGCCATTCAACTGTATTCATGTACTACAACTCTCTGCTTTTGCTGAAACAACAGCAACCCACGTATTTTCAAGAAAATTAATTCCCTGGTAATGCTGTTCAGTGTTACGCTATAGGCCATCGTCACTTCCTAATCTTAAATGTGTTCAACAACAAATTTTTCTATTTCCAGAAGACTGTGTCTGTGCTCAGTTATGCTGGCAATTTAGCTTTCGCCCCCACAATCTTGTTTCACTAATTAGTTCTGGTGAATTCCATGAAATTGAATCAGTAGACTAGCACTCTTAGCAGCATGTTTTTGTTGAACTGTCGGAACGTGGTGGGTTTTATTTCCCAAATTTTCATTACTACAGCTAGTGGTGCACTCAGTAGCACAGTGAAGGCGAACATGGTAGTCCACAAATGGAATTATACTTTGTGCTGTGGAGTTAACAGTATATAAACCATGTAGTGACTGTTTTCTGGGCTTATTCACATACTATTTGGTGAAGTTTCTATCTTGAAAATTTTATTTGGGTAGGGGGCTCGGACCTGTACGAATTAAGTACTACAATTAGAAATAGCCTCTAATTATACTGTATACTACACACATATAAAAAGAGACTCATATACACATAGACATGAGACGTGTATGAATAACTCCTTCAGTCGCTTCACTCACTCACTAATAAACATCATGCCATAGTTTTTATGACGGTCTTCTTTTCTTTTTTTTCTTTTCTTTTTTTTTTTTTTTTTTTTTTTTTTTTTTTTTTTTTTTTTTTTTTTTTTTTTTTTTTTTTTTTTTTTTTTTTTTTTTTTTTTGCTTTGAAATGTGTTGTTTATAGCTATGGTGGGCTCTTGTGGTGATCATACATTATTGTTACTATTATTAGTATTAGTATTGTTGTTTAGTGTTCATTTGCTCCCCTATTTCTTAGATGTCCGCTATTTTAAATTACTGCAGAAGTACCATCAATATTGGCTATCATTGTGTTCTTAGTAAATGTACTTTTGTACTTTCAAAATAGGTGTGGTAACATAACCATATAGAGCAAGCAGTTATGATAGGAGTGTAGGGTCATTAAGCATATCTAGACTCAAAGGTCACGTAGTCAGTGGTTTTCAACTCTTGAGTCCCATCCTATCTAATCTTTTACGCTGATCTTCTGTTGTATTGTCTAGGTGATGAAATCGACTTCCACTACAGACAGGAAATGGACGAGATAGTGGCTCTCACAGAGTCCCCAGAAACTGCATTTTCTCTCTTTTACGATGTTGTCAAGAACTTGTTCGAATGGGACCAGCAGGGAGGAGGTAAGGTGTGGTCATGTTGCCGTGAGAACACCATACATGATAAAGCAATGAGGGTGTGATTGTGTTATACTACCAAGGTAAAACTATATTAGGGGGTGTGCTTTGAACCACCTACCAGTGTTGAATATCAGTGGAATTCATGTTACATGCTTCAGTTAGATCAGTGGTCCATACCAGAGTGATGTCTCTACAAGGTTTGTTTTGTTCTGGAAATTATTCTAAAGCACATACTTTGTATGGTAGTGTTGTAGGCTATGTGTTGGTGGGTGCATGTGCGTGCTTGTATGTAAGTGCAAGCCCTTGTGTGTGTGTGTGTGTGTGTGTGTGTGTGTGTGTGTGTGTGTGTGAGTGTGAGTATGTGTGTGTGTGTGTGTTTGTGTTGTCTTCCCTTCCCAGCAAGTGGTGGGATTGGAATGTCCTGATGTGAATGACTTCCTACAAGTTGTGCTGTTTTGATAAAACTTGTCCAGGGGTAGTGAAGTGGTTTATGGCTGGGGTTAGAAGTGGTTGGTTACTGAGGAACATAGGAGAAGAATTATTGAGCATCAGAGGAGGATGTAGTATTGAGCGAGGAGGATGTGGTATTGGGTGGAAGTTGGTGGGAGCGGGAGTAAGGTTGGACTCTATGACACTTGGTGGTTAACTGTGTGGATTGTTTGTAAACTACTTCATTAGCTGCTTCCCATATTTAGAACCAGGACACCTGATGGCCCAGACAACATGGGTTGATTATGTTTAAGAGTTTAATATTGCCACCACCAACAGAATCAAGCTCTGAATTTGAGGTGTTGTTACTGGTACCTTTAGGAAAGCTAAGAGTAAATAGTTTGAGTTATAATATGGTGCTCTCCCTCTTTGTCAATAACGTTTTCCATTTTTTTGATAGCACCTGTAAAGATTTGCGGCAGAAAGCCCTGCGCCTTTGTTAGTTAAATCTGGATGTTTAATATCTATTTAGAAGAACTATGAATACTACAGCTAGTCCTCACATCTGAAAGAAGTAAAGTTTATTCAGCTCTGAAGGATTCAGAGTAGGTTAGCTATAAATATTGCCTAGCTGCATGCCTCACATATTATAATTTTTCACACTGCCCCTAGATCCAGTGGTCTACAGCTCATCCTCTCTAGGTTTGCCATAAGTAACATGATATGTGATTATCCTGGCCTCCTCCTTGGGAACTAGTCCATTGTTCCCTTGCCAGCTCAGCTTCAATCATTTAACACTTCTGTTCATCCTCAACCTGTCAAACATGTGATGCCATTGAGCCTGTACAAGTTATGGTGGATGGTGCAATAAGTACAGATGCTATGATTGTTTTTTATTAATTTAATTAATAAAAAAATTTTTAAATCTTTTTATTTAGCCAAGATCAACCTTGGTCGTGTTGCGGCTCTAATGGCGTACTGCTACAGTCTGTGTAAGACGTTCATCGCCAAGCGTGTGGGGAGTGGTGGCATGATCATCTCCTTCATCGGTCTGATCTCAGGCTGGCTCTTCAAGTTCCTCATCCAGGCCAAGTTCTATGAGTGGCTGCGGACCCATGGAGGATGGGTAAGGGGTGGTCTGAGGCAGTTCAGATTATTAGTTGGTTAAAAAGTTGCTAGCATCCTGGTGATTGTGGGGGGGGGGGGGGGGGGGAGGAGTTAGTGAAGAAGATCTCCACACTGGATATATTACTCTATTGATTGAACTGTTTTGAGGGCAGGGTATTGTATTCAGATGTTCTTGATTCCATGCAATGCCACATCCTGTTCACTATATCTTAAGATACTGTCAGTGTGTGTTTGTGAGTGTGTGTAGGTAGGTGGGTGGTGGGTTGTTAGAGGGGAGGAAAATCCCATCCGATCATACCCCTAGCATTATTTTCTTTCCCCGCCCCCTCCCCCTTTTATTTAATTTTAAAAATTTTTTAACTATTATTTTTTAGTAGGATTAGTATTGTGGGGAGGTGGGAAGGAAAGTTGTTGAGAAGGTTCCACCTGCAGCCATTGGAGTAGTTGTTTCATCTAGTGCATTTTTTTTTTTTGTGTGTGTGTGTAGGGTCAGCTGATATCAATAGCTGCAGAGGGCATCCCATGGAGAAGACACGTGTTCCTGATCTTTGGCGTGGCTTCTCTGGCGTTGTGGGCAATCTCCTATCTCAGAAGAAGTTAGCTCCAGACATCTCTCCCAATAACCATTTGATTGTCTCCTACACTGAGAAAGGCACCCTCTCTCTTTGACCTCTGAAATTCTGTGGATTCAACTATTTATCATTATCTGTTGGACTGGAAGTTGCACTCTTGCACCTGTCTCTATTTATTGGCATGTATTATTGAATTGTAGTATTGAATTTGGATATGATCGATTTATTTATTTAATAGGGTGCTAGGTATTTTGAGATTTATGCTTGAAATGTAGTGCTATATCCTTGCTTGCACTCAGTGCCCTGGTTTCTTCGTTCCAACTGACTTAGCACAGGTTGAGTCTCACTATACCACCAGTGAAATGTTTTATAACAACGTCAATCACTGAAAGTTATCATGAGAATCTCAATATGAACGAGATGATCCCCCCCTCCCCACCCCCCTTCTTAGAATAAGGTAAAGATCGCTACACTAAAGGATTCTGTTAGTAGATTATTGGGCGGGATCGTTGGAATTAACAGTATCGGTATGGCTATGATTCTAAGAGTAAGCAGTAGTTCTACGCAATTTGATGGGAACGAGGGAGACACTGGTGACACATTAGTCCGCGCTTGCATTTAAGTGTAGTATATAGCAGGCAACCATTAATTTTAGCTAACAAATACAGAATTGCTTCTTACCTAATTTCATAGTAGTGGTAGCTTCTGCAGTATCTAACATTCTGACTAATGCATTCTCACTATCTGACAGAACCACAAGCACTCAGGCTAAAAAAAAAAAAAAAATGCTGCAACTTGATAATTACATTGGGTAAAGCATTTCATACCGCCACTTAAGGTAAGCACTCTAAGGCGTTATTGCACAGTTGCTATGATTCAACTTTCGTGTCTTCTACACTATAAGTGGTTGCTTCCTTTCCACTTCACCTATTCAGCTAGTGACGATGCTGTACCGAACCGTCACAACTTTGAATTATTCATGAACACAGTGTTGTCGTTACTGAAAGACGAGCATATTCCTCTTTGACAGTTTTTTTTTATTGATTCTTCTAATATTCTATCTTCTCACCCTCAACAGACCAATAAATATTAAGTTATTTGTGAACTCTGGCCCCAATTATTACTCAATTTAAAAGAAAGAGCACTGCAATAGAGCAATAGCTAGATACTAGTTAAATTTTTAGCAAAATAAGTAGAATTAGAGGTTGCAATGATCATCCAATATTTCTGGACTTTATGTTTGTATGAGCATTAAGCATATAACTGTTAGCTAGCTTAAACATTTATGACCTCTGACCAATATTTTGGACAACGTATTCCAAGTGACAGGTTGTGATATTGAAAGGGTGTTTATCTGAAGGCTGTACTAAAATCAGAAAGGAGTAATAAGAAAGAAAGCTGGGACATTGAATGGAAGAATGGAAAGACGAGAGTGAGCTATTTTAGTCCCATTTAACACTAACAAGTGGTATTGCCGCTAGGCTGTGCTTTTTTGAGTAGGAAGTTGGTGGTTGTATATGCTTTACCAAAATGATTACTTTAAGGCATTGTTGAAAGGTTGCCATTTCATTGCTTTCTCAACTACCTAGCTACACTTCAACTTTTATTTTAAGTTGAACATAAACATGGTTTTGAAGAAATATATTTTGAGGAAGAAATGAGCACAGGGAAAATTGTATCCAAAATGGCTTGGTCCATACAAAATTACAGTAAGTTTATATGTAATAGAATTAGTCAAATAAAGTCAAAGGTTCCACTTAAAACCTTACCACCAAAGCTAATGAGTGCTTCTTCAAAGATGTCTTCTGCTCCAGAAAAAGACACATTTCTCTCTCTCCAGAGAGAAAAAATTTGCACTCCTCTCTCTCCAGAGAGAGATATGTTACTTTATTCTAAAGCATGACTTCCATCTTCATCCAACTCTCTCTCTCTCTCTCTCTCTCTCTCCAGAAAGAAACACCTTGCTCCCTCCAAAAGAAGCTGATGTAAAGTTGAACTTAATTATTGTGTTTGCAGAGAAGTGGGAAAGTCTAATAGAGTAGTCCACAACAACACAAAGATGTTCCAGGAGAGAAATGTCACTGTGAATTCAGTATGTATAGTGGCTGAGGAGAACAAGGAGATGAGTGAAATGTGGCAGGGGCGGAATTAGGGGGGGAGGGGGGGGGTCATAACTTATGGAAATAAAATTATAATAGCAATCACTTTTTGTTCCTCGTTGTTTTACACCTCTACTTGTTGATATGCTGAGTCAGAATTTTTACTACTTATGTCCTTATACAATAATATGGCAGACCAAGTTTGTAGTATACCAAAGCAAAACAAGCCCAGCATTTATTACTTCTGGACAATTTAGTGGCTGTTGCTCATTCATTTTTTTCCTTCATGGTTGAATTTGACAATTATATAAATATACTTTCATCACTAGCTAAAATGTCTTTGTACTTTCATTTTTATCGCATGAATTCGTTTCTTTTTCTTTTTCTTTTTTTCATGAGTAAGTGTACCTATTCACTAAGGGTTGGCAAATTGTGCTGGCATGATTTTAAGTGTGATAAGTGATTTCATAAATACTACCATATGCTAGCATGATTAGTGTAATTATGAGCATAATGAGGTAGCTAGCTAGTTTTTTGGAAAAAAATTATAATTAGTTTTTATTGTACAGTAACCATAGCAATTTAATGTAGTCTTCGAGGGACTGGTTTTGGGACTTTTTAAATGAATCTTTGAGTTTACTAACTACCCTCTGTGTTGATAGCTAATTCTATTTGAAGATTCCAATATCACTTTCTGTAAGAAATAAAATACTTTCAGATCTAGCACTGTTGCCCATCTGGATGCAGATCAACAGCTCACATTATAAACAGTGGCCATATCAGGATTCAGATTAGTCATGTGTACAAGGATTTTCTTATAGTTGTGAATGTAATTGAGGCGACCTTTAAACCTTGTCCACGAGCATGTTTCCAAGTAGATTAATTACTATAATGATTAGCATTGCTAGCATAGCATACAAAAAAGCTGCATAATTCGCCAACCCCTACTATTCTTTCTTTATTCTAGACATTAATACCTTTGTAAATTGGTATTGCTCTTAGTTTTAATTTTTAATTACTTCCTGATTTATTTGCAGTTCATTCATTTCCGATGGTCACATTATAATGGTAATTATTGTGTGAATGAATATTAGAATATATTATTAGTCTTATAGGAAATACAATATGGCCAACATTTTCCCATAAGTAGTTATAGCTATTTCACTCCTTGAAAAGCCTCTCTTAACAAATCCTAGATCCGCCCCTGTGTGGGATGGTAAAGGAGTTTTAGATGCTGAACAGTGTGATGGGTATAGTGAGGAAAGTCTACACAAAAATGGTTATCTGATTTGTCAGATTTTTTTAGCTCCAAACCTATGTTATGCACGATTGGTAGGTTGTGCATTGAAGTCGAAGATGGCTGTTCGTTGTTAACTTACCCCCATGTCAAGTGTCCATGCACACCAGGAGTGATGTTGACAGTGAGATAAAGAAGTTGTTAGAGGGTGGTATAATAGTTGAGAGTGAGGTGGAATGGAATAGTCCAATTTTGCCTGTGAGAAAGAAGGATGGTGGGATAAAGTATAAGTGCGTGGATTTTAGGTAGCTCAATAGGGTGACTCCATTGAGGAGGTATTGTTACCTTCTTTTTCTGAGATTCTTGACAAAGTTGGCAGGTGCTCTATTCTATTCAAGTACGTATAAAAGTGTTGTGTGTTGCTAAATAATAGCAATATACTGAGCAAAAATATTTAGCTAGCATAAATTATTAGCAGCTAGCATTCAAATTTGAATTTCAGTAAGCCAGTTCGCTAGCCATTGTGCTGAAGCACATCTATATAGCTTTCTTTTCGAGCTCAGCTTGCTCCACCGACTTCAATGGGAACCACTTTCTAGCCCTAAAATATCGAGCCTTATCCGGTGGCTGGCCGATAACAAGCGCAGGCGCAATAGTAGAAAAAGGGTACAAACACGCCTGCGTCACAGCAAACAGAGTCCACGTATGCCTACGCAAATTGAAACGAAGACGTAGATATGCATATATATGTATCCCGAACTCGTTAGTATACAGTTTCGCTCGCTTCCGAATTAGCGGTAAACGTTCCTCAGCTAAGAGTTGAACTGGAATTAGCTTCATTATGGCTTCTTCAAGTACTAGTCCTCATGTACTGCTAATCGCTGGAGAATCCCTGAAATGAAAGACCGCTGCACTGAATAATATCTTTGGTACTGATTTTGAATTGGATCCCATAAAACATGTAAAAGTAAGAGAAGTAAAGAGAGATGGAAGATCATATATTCTCATTGATACACCTGGATTTGGGTACAGCTCTAACATGGCAGACAGCGAAGTGAGAAAATGTATCCATGAAGCTGTCAAAGGGTTAGATTTCACTGTGCTGTTATGCCTGTCTGTGAATTCCGGAAACATATCAAGTGATTCCAACAAATTGCTCCTGAAAAACCTTCAAAGCTGCTTACATGACCGAATCTGGGAGAAATGTGTCCTCTTGTTCACCTTCAGTGATGACCTCCTACGTAATTCAAATGACATCCAACAATATAAAGATTCAATAACTAAACATGCAGAGTCTTTTCAATACTTACTGAATGAAATCTTTCATTCCAAACAGAAAGTGAATACTGTGTTTGATTACAAAAACGAACACACTCGTAAAAATTCTGGTTTTCCTGGAATAGTAGCTGTACCGGTACGAAATAAACAAGATATTAAAATTAAAGAATCTGAAGAATTCACTCGAGATCAAGACATTATTCCAGGCATCCCTTTCTCGGAGAGTTGGCAGTCTGTTGTCTTTGAAGAAATCAACACGAAGATTGCACCCCTAACGTTGACCAACAAAGATTTCAAAATCACCGTAGCAATCGCAGGGGGAACTGTAGGAGGTGGAGTTGCAGGTGTTGCTGGTGGAACAGCAGCTGGCGCAGGAATAGGAGCAGCAATAGGAGCAGTTGCGGGACCTTTGGGATCCGGAGCTGGAGCAGCAGTAGGAGCAGCAACAGGAGGAGCAATCTCTGGCTTGGCTGGGGCTGGTGTCGGCTTGATCACATCAGCAGTAATTGCCTATGATAAGTGGGTAAATAGTAAGCCTGAAGACCAAATCAGACGTCTGAGAGAAAGGATTCCTCGTTAAATTGTCGCATAAAATTTAAAAAAAATATATTACTTTTATCTTTTTAGTAGCTAGGTGTTTCTTACATTAGCTAAACTTTTGTGTAAATTTTCTGCGGTTGTGTTTTTTGTAATGAAAGTAGTTCACAGATTGTAACAAACTGTAATAAAACCGAACATTAATTAGCAGTTCAGTGTGTGTGTTTTTTTTACATTAAAATGTTTCAAATGAACTCTTGTATACATTTTCAAAAAAATTTGTAATGAAACTCTTCAGGAATATTACAACAAACTTTTTAAATCTAATTTTACTTGTTTTGTATTTCAAATCTTTTTTTTATTATATAAAAGTGGTGATGAATTGTTAGCTCTCACATTATAATGATATCCTGGAACATATTTCTACTTAGCAGAATCTATTTATATTCTTTAGTTACAGAATCAAAGTCCAGGTGGCTGGTAAACCACAGAGTCATAGGGTCCCAAACATTATGCCAGCATATTTTTTTGGCATAATAATAGATAGGCAAAAACTTAGGCCATAATTAAGCATAATGATGTTGATAAAACACGATATTGAGGCAACAATGATTCATATAATACAATAGCATAAAGGTAGCATCAATTAGCACAATTTAGGATGTGATAAGTGCTTAATTGCAACAATGCCAAATGGAATAATAATATTATAGGTAAATTAATGGATGGATATACTGAACTTGCTGAACATCATCATGCCCACAGCCACCACATAAAAAATGAAACTTCTTTTTATATTTTGCTTATAGCAGACACAGTTATAAGTAGCTTCTTTGTAGTTGATGCATATCGCTAGATAAAGGAAAATCTACTATATTATTTTTTATATAGAATACCCCACATTTGCAAAACCGAATGTAAATTTTTTGCATCCAGCATCATCAGTGCCGGTACAAGTTCTTTTCTTTTTTTTTTTGAAGAAGTGACTGATTAGAAGTAATTTTTAAAATACTAAATTTCATTAAATTAAGGCTGTAGTTTTCATGTATAAAACTAGCTAATCCACCGACACTCCAGTTAATGGTGATGGATTTTGAAATACTGTATCTAAGAATGTACAGCATATATATTTTGTATTTGAGTTCTTCATAGTATTTTGTATATTCAGAGTATTTGACCCCTAGCCTGACTGTATGGAGTTGGCAAGCGAGTGAGTGAGACACTCTCAGGGGTAACACAATTGAAAATCGGGGATGTTTGTTTGTATTATGTGTGTGGACGTACATGTGTCATTCTGTATTTTGACCCTCGTATTTTTGTGTTTGCTTCGTGAGCGATCCCGTATCATTCAAGGAAATTAATTATTTACCCCTATAGATTGTTTCTGAATGCTACAGGGCACACTTAGGACTCACACTGTGCAGTAATTCTTTAGAGTTTCTTGTTGTTGTTTTTTCAATTGTTATGGCGAATGGTTACTATGGTATTGAAACCCTTTACCAGACGTAATTGAAATAACTCGGCCTTTCTCTTTAGTAGCTGTAAGTACTTGTTGTTAAAAGATACTGGTAATTCGGATTGTCAGAATGACATCTATTAGAGACTATAGAAAATGCCAATACTGGGATAGTGGTTCTGTTTTTGTTAGCTAAAGTTTAAGTGTTTCGTTTGTGCACTGGCTTGCTCACCCTGTGCTGAAGCACATCACTAGTTTATAATACTCAGTGTGGTTTAGTGTACTGTGCATAGTTTAGAGTACTCTGTGTGGTTTAATATACTGTGCGTAGTTTCGAATACTCAGTGTGGTTTAGTTTACTTTGCATAGTTTAGTGTACTGTGTGTAGTAGAATACTCAGTGTTGTTCACAGATTGTAAGAAACTGTAATGAAATAGAACATTAATTAGCAGTTCAGTGTGTGTGTTTTTTTACATTAAAATGTTTCAAATGAACTCTTGTATACATTTTCAGAATTATTTTTGTAATGAAACTCTTCAGGAAGGTTATAACAAACTTTGTAAAACTAATGGTTTGACATGAGTCCAACCATTTTCTAATCCTTATATAAATTGAGATGCAACTTGAAATAGTAATGGTGCTCGCATGTGATAGTAATTATTTTCATCACATCTGAAAGAGGAAATAGTACTTTCCTCCTGACATTGCTGGTGAAGACTTGTACAGGTCTCTATACGTATCCTGTTCTTCTTACATAGAGTTTTATAAACAACAAAGGCTGGTGCTTATTGAAATCCTTTGATGATGTTTGTCGCAAAGCTACGTCTGTACATTATAAAGGATTTATTGGAACAACCCAGTACTTTTTCAACACAACACGTGTAAGAGTTGTTATTATTTTGTTATACAGATTAAGGACACTACTATTAAGAACTTAAAGCTTAGTTTTAGTATTATTAAATGATATTCAAAGATGAGCCAAGTTTAACTAAAGTTTCAATATCATCAAAAAGTAAAGAATTACTGTCAACTGAGACTTAGTTTAGTGAACTTGTGTCGCTTCTCAAATGTTTTTAAAATGCAACAGCTTAAGAAAATAGTTTCTCATTTTCTCCTCATTGAAATCAGGCATCCTTAGATGCACGTCACAATGCATGTATAATTGCTGGATAAACCCATAAAAAAACAACCACACTAAATATATGAGTTTAATTTTTATCCCCACATTCATCTCCTCCCCTTTGTTTCATCCCACCCCACAATTTAATGACATTTGTGAGTGAGTGCCCTATTATAAAGAGTAACATAATTACTCAGTTAATTACTCAGTTAGATTAGCTTCAACATGGCTTCTTCAGATCAGGTCCTCGTGTACTGATAATTGCTGGAGGGTCCCTGAAAGGAAAGATCACATCTCTAAATTTTATCTTTAAAACTGATTTTCAATTGGATCCCATAAAAGATATACAAGTAAAAGAGAAGTAAGATGAGATGGAAGATCATATATTCTCATTGATGCACCTGATGGCTGACAAGGGAGTGAGAAAATACATCCATGAAATGTCAAAGGATTAAATTTCACTTTGCTATTATGCTTTTCCATGAATTCTGGAAACATATCAAGTGACTCTAACAAACTTGTTCTGAAAAACCTTCAAAACTGTTTACATGATTAAATCTAGGAGAAGTGTTTCCTTTTGCTCACCTTCAGTGATGACCTCATATGAAATGTGGATGATTTCCAACAATATAAACATTTATTAACCAAAAATGCAGTCTTTTCAATACTTACTAGCTAAATGAAATCTTTGATTTTCAACATAAAGTGAAAACTGTGTTTGATTATAAAAATGAATCACTCATAAAAATTGTGGTTTACCTGGAATCATGGCTGTACCAATATGAAAAAACAACAAGATATCAAGATTGAGCAATCCAAAGATTTTACTCAGACATCTAGACAATATTCCAGGCATCCCTTTCTCAGAGAGTTGGGAATATGTTGTCTTTGATGAAACCAACACTAAGCTTGCACCCCTGAAACTGGCAAATAATGATTTCAAAACCACTGTAGCAATCACAGGGGGAACCGGAGCTATTGGAATTGCTGGAGGAGCAGTATAGCCAGTACTATAGGAGGAGCACTGATAGGAGCTGATGGTGGACCTGTGGGAGGTTACAATTAGAGCAGGAATTGGAGCACCAGGAGGAGTGGAGTTGGTGGCATTGTTGGGGCTAGAGAGCTAGCTTGGGTATTACAGCAAAAGTAGCTTATGAAAAGTGGGTTAAAGATTAAACTTGAAGATTAAATAAGATGCCTAAAAGAGAAGATCCCTCATTAAAATGTATACATGCATAACACATTCTTTCATACAAAAGAGAATTGGGCAATTGTTAGCAATTTGTAGCTTCTGTTCTCCCATAGTGACTATTTTCAGTTTTTTCATTTAAAAACTATACTACTACAAGCAATGTCTTCTTATTTGTGTCCAAAATTTAATGAATAATTACAATGTTTGCCCATAGTTCTTGCTGTTTTTGCATTTGATAAATAGATTATTGCAAACTGATCACATTCATAATATTATTGGGCGAGCGAAGTGAGACTCTCACTAACAAGTTCAATTGAGATTTTAGTATATATAATACTAATTACATGAGTCAGAGTGTGATATGGCAAAATATTTCATGGGCAGGCTAATTTATTATTAAGTGCCAGAGAGTAAAAATAAAGCCTGAGAGTGAAATATCAAGCCATATCACTTGGCTGAGTGTACTATGTGGTTTATTCCACACTAGATATCTTCACTGCTGTAGTACTCAGGACTGGTAGTTCACAGGTTAAGGTAGTTGTAGAGAAGGCTACTCAAACCCACCCACTCTGATATTTTAGCAGCTGCTCTAACCCAATTGAGTAGCTACACAAGAGGAAGGTAGCTGTAAAAAACCTGGAAAAAGTGACAATTTCAGCTATTTGCTATAACTACTAGGGTAATGAGCTAGCACAGTATGTGAAATAACAACCTTGAAATATCATGAGTTATTTCAGGGGTCATGTATCAAAAGATTATCATTGTGAAGATATCTAGGGTGGAATATATATATGGCAAAGTTGAAAGAGGTCAATGCGTGTCCACCCCCCATAGGCTACTTTAAAATGTGAACATTAGCAAGGGCGCAAGAAATTCTGGAGAAAGACTTTGAAATAATGCTAGGAGGAGAAAAAAGGCAAAGAGCTACAGTGACAGGATGGGAGAGATGTTTGCAGTTAGGTCTTACAAAGTTAGCTGAGTTCATTTATTCTTTAAGCGGATGTGGTAAGTTAACTTTGTCAATGCGCTATTTGTCATAGCTATACGCCTTATGTAACAGTTTTATTCAATCCAAAGTCCAATAGTCAAGTCACTAAGAGAATCTATATCTACTAGACCTCTGGTACAATTGAGCATTTTGAATGGAGGGCACTTTGGAAATGTAACCAACTTAAACCGGATCGATCCTTACCCGTTTCATCCTTGGATATTTGATTGCTTCCTACTTAAAAATCCTTTATCCCTAAAGTCAAGTCACAAAGAGAATGCAACCCAAGTCTTGTGTTAATATATCCAGTAAACAAGAATGTATATAATTTTTGTGTGTTGCTAAAGAATAGCACAAATAAACTAAACAAAAATATTTAACTAACAAAAATTATTTGCAGCTACCACTCAAATTTAAATTTCAGTCAAACCAGCTCGCTCACCATTTGTGCTGAAACAGATGTTGAAATCCTTTAGCAAACAGACTCAAACTGACCCGCTTGTGAGAGAAAAAATTACTTCAATCATTCTGATCATTACATCACGTGATTCAGACATAGCGTGACAACACAAAAATAGAACATTACATGTGACACAAAAAGAAGTTGACTATCAACAAAAAACTCGAAGTTCAGTCATTATCAACGAAGTGTATATCTCTAACAACAGATCACTAGTTATAACTCCATTTTTACTACTACATCAATATTTAAATAAATTTAAAAATATTTAACTTAAATTTGTAGTATGGTATAAGTTCACAGCTCCCAGACGTTTCACTCTGATGAGTCTTTAATAAGTGATTGATATTACATAACATCAATCACTAAACTATATAGACTCATCAGAGTCTAAACATCTGAGAGTTGTGAACTTATACCATACTATACTATACCATACCACTAACTTAAATTGAAATTTTTTTATGAGTGAACATAGGTAAAGGTCTGACAAATTATGTATTTGCTGTAGTGGATCGCTACGCATTTGATAAATAAATTGAAAAGGTAAAGGGTTGTACAGCATCAGTAAATTGGTATGGCGTGAACAACGAAATAAAGATACAATGCACAGTCCATGAATGGTTCCATATCATAGTATCTAGTGGTGTGCTTGAGCACAAATGGCGAGCGAGCCTTAAACTATACTATTGTTAAATGATTGATTTTGAATTGAAAAAGAAGTAACAAAATCAAGTCACGTTATTTAAAAATTTCTTTGTGATATTCTTAATAGAAGTTGTAACGCACAATACTTGCACACAACTGAACATACCTAGCAAGACTTACTTTCGTGGTTCATCTAGAGGACAATGAATTTTCAAATAATTGCTGCGTAGGGCTTATAACTAATAGCGTATTAACTTACCACCGCCACTAACTCGAATAGAACCCATAAGTTTTTGAGTTTTAACTGCACCCGCAAAAAGGGTAATGATCGCTAAACCGGGGATTCAGTTTAGTGAAGTTTGGGACGGGTCGAACACAGACGAGAGAATGTAACATATTATCACTGGTTTTGTTTGTAGTAGTTACACCTGATGCATTTGGTAAAGGGTCCCATGATTAGAAATGGAGCATGTATGCCTGTATTATTATTAGTCACCGTATGTCTTGTGTGTGTAGATATGTAGCTGCATCTAAAAAACCCTGTAACCCTGATAGGTAAGTTTATTTTGTAAAGTGTAATGTGTGGTTTATCTATTTCTGTATGTGTATAGCTTGTGTGAGTATGGGTAAATTTGGATTTTTTTATTTATTTATGTTATGGATAGGTTCATTTTGATTGTAAGTGGTGTTGCAGTGATTGAAGAAAACCAATATTCCAATAAGTTGATATTAATGGCAGACATCTTTTGATATTGATAGCTGATCCAATATTTAGGCAAATTTGGTGAAAGCATAGTTTTATAAACCCTACTGCTATGTGTAGTCAAGGGAGGTCCATTGTAGTTGCAGTCTTTTTTTTTTTAAAATAATGACTTGATCAATCAAAAAGTCTGAGGAGGAATTGTCAAAGAAGAAAGAGAATGATGATGAGGAAGAGAAGGAGGAGAAGGAAGAGAAAAGGAGTTAGAAATGGAAACGATGAGAATGAGTCATTAGAGGAGGACGATGTTGGAGTTAGAGGAGGAGGAGTCAAAGGTGTAAGAGGAGTAAGAGGTGGAGAAGGAATTGAAAGGAGAGAAGTCAGAGGGGAAGAAGTCACAAGATTGCAATGAAACATCTGACAAAGTGTATACTTCTTCATCAATACTGTGGAGGCTATAAATTATTATTAGGAAGAAGAGCGAAGTATGGTATACTCTTCCCTAAAAGAAAGGACTTCACATACTTCATGTGATGCTAGTGGCCCTGGGTTCGAATCCCAGCAACAACTAAGATTTTTTCACATTTTCCTTTGCTTTTTTCCAGACACCTTTAGGTGAGAAAGTTTCAATCTAATGTTTCTGTTGTTATACTTGTGTTTTGTTTAATTATAATGTTAACTGTATTAGCTATTATTTCTTAGGTTTTAGCAAGAAAGAAGAATTTTGGCTGAAGTAATGTAATTTAATTTAATTTAAAGGATCTTGATCCTTCACTTCTTTACAAACTGTGATAAACAATTATTCATGATGCGAATATTGCTATTACTAAAATATCATGACAAAATATTGTGCATATTTGTCTAAGCTGGAGGTGTGAATATTTGTGTGTAGGCATCCCAAGGGGTGGGTGTGGCCTGGACATTTTAATTGTATTGAAAGTCCGTACTTATGGAACTGTAATTGTTTAGTTGTGCAGTCAGTTAGAAGGAACAGGTTAACTTTGATAAGTAATTGGAACATCTAGGACATAAACTTCATATAAATTCAAACGCTCACCCAAACGATAAATACATAATATTTTGTTTAATGATGAATAGTTACGTGGGGTTAAAGATTGCAAAATATTTCCATCTCTAGTGTTACAATATTTGTTCTTCAGTAGTCATGATGAAATAATAGTAATAATGTTCTGAATTTCAAACCTTGGCTAGTTTTATGGCAGAATTTTAACATTGTATACATACAAAACAATTTGTTTAATAAGGAAAAAAAATAAAGGTGCCTTTTAAATATATCACATCTACTTATTTTTCACTAATGTTGTTGGTAGTACATAGTTCAGTTGCTTTAATTCTTCTGGGTTATTGATGTGGGCATTTTGTTGTTCCCAAATGGCAAAAAACATTTCATGATGTACATTGTTGTTTCTAGTGAGATCGTCTCTACTAAAATAAAGGTGTCTTTTAAATATATCACATCTACTTATTTTTCACTAATGTTGTTGGTAGTAGTACATAGTTCAGTTGCTTTAATTCTTCTGGGTTATTGATGTAGGCATTTTGTTGTTCCCAAATGGCAAAAAACATTTCATGATGTACATTGTTGTTTCTAGTGAGATCGTCTCTCCTAATAGTGAATTTGTCCCTTGACTCTTTGGGAAGTAAAAAGCAAAGGCTAAGGTATCCCAGCTGTAGAAAAGATTGTTTTTCATTCTTTGTGGTAAACTGCTCTTACTGGATACTGGCAAACAAAGCGTGGGACTTGATCCCAGTTGATATCTTCTCCCACTGTTCCAACAACTTTGCCTTCTGCATCAAGAAAATCATGATTTAAGAACACTACAGGTTCTCCAGATCAGCATTAAGAGGAGGCATTTTTTTTAAACCTTTCTTCTTCTAAATCGTCACCCATATGCAAATGAGGACCATGTTACAGATTTCGTGCCTATAGCGTAGTGTGCCAACCTTTTGAAAGTATACATCAGCACTACCACTAGCCTTCTCACTTCCACTCTTATTACTATCCCATTCATCACAACCAGTATCCTCATCATGACAAACTTCCTCGTCTCCACTATCCCCTTTATCAAGATTTCGAGATTTTTTATAATTTTTCAGTAAATTATCCAATCTGTAAAACTGACATTGCCATAATGACTGCTAGGATTAGGTTGAAGATAAAGTGAAACATACATTTTTTCTCCATCTTCATATTTTTCCATTTTTTCTAACTTTTGTTTCAAATCTTTTTGTTGGGATTTGTCTTGTACCACTTCTCTACATTAATTCCCCACCAAGAGAGATTTCCCGACAAATTGCTTCCAGAGGTAGTATTTTACCGGAAGGATAGTATTTCACCCTGTTAGGCTCCACCTTTTTGCTTTTTGGCTCAAAAACATATTCTATTTCTGTATCAAAATTTTCAGCCTCTCTTGTATGGGTACAATGTGATAGGTATGCTATTGGAATAGACATTTTTGGAGGATCAATTACAGGATCATCAAAAATTTGCTTTATCTATTCTTTTCATCTAATTTCAATCTTCATTTCTTCTGTAAATTGAGGGTTACTAAAACCATCTGGATCCCATGGAAAAGTAGGTGGTTTATATTCTGGTGGTTTATATTTCCAAGGATAAATAGGAGAAAACTTCCTGGGATATAATGTCTATTTTTTTTGTTATACTCATTGAACCATTGATATTGCTGCCTACAAGAAGAAGGAAGAGAAGTTTATATGATTTTTTTTAGCTACGTTACAAGGAATCACAACATATATACTCAAATAAAAGAAAAGATATAAGAATACCTCCGTCTAAATTCCTCCAGGGCCATAATCGAGATTCTATGTGGTGGTGATTAAGAATGAGGACTTCTTCACAACATTACAGAGCCATATTTCTAATATCTTTTTTTTTTTTGTAAACAGTAAAATTTTCATGCCCTTTTACTTGTGCGTTATTCTAAAAAACT
>WLWD01000248.1_pt1 | contig 89251 bp, 39 predicted proteins | sample 6712731 | NCBI WGS metagenome assembly WLWD01 (sample SAMN12718690, study PRJNA576275) | sponge metagenome | isolation source: marine sponge | host: Mycale hentscheli | place: New Zealand: South Island, Marlborough, Capsize Point | collected 2014-11-01
ATGGCTAGAAGGGAGGAAAGCGAGATAGGCACTCTGTTAAAGTATTTGTTGGAGAAGGACGATCGAAGAGCAGAGGAGCATAGGGTGCGTAGGAGGGAAGAAGAGGAGAGGCGTAAAGAAGAAGAGAGAGTTCGAGCAGAGGAGGCTCGAAAGGAGAAAGAGGAGGAAAGGGAAAGAAGAAGGGTTGAGAATGAACAACGTAGGGAAACAGAAAGAGCTAGAGAGCAAGAGATGAGAGAAAGATGGGAACGGGAAGATGCTAGGAGACAAGAGGAGTCTCGTGGGAAAGATCAGAAAGACAGGCTACACGAGAAGCTAAAGGTTATGGGAGCGTATAAGGAGAGTGCTGGATTGGTGGATTATTTAAACAAATATGAGAGGGTTATGAAAGAAGCAGGAATTGAAGAAGCAGAGTGGGCCGAGTGGTTATACCCCAGGTTGCCTGAGGGCTTGTGTACTCGGGTGAGCAGTGTAAGGGATGAGGAAGCAGATTATAGGGAGCTGAAGAGAGTTCTACTGGAGTCCGTGGGAGAAACCCCACTTACCTACGGGCACCAGCTATTTGAGACTACGGCAGATGTCCTCAAGCATAAGGCATCTAGGGAGATCAGTGAGCTGATCATTAGAGTTAGTCAGGGTGTCCTGCAAGGTTGCAAGACACTGGAGCAGTGCGTGGTAGCACTGGCCACGGTATTCACCAGGAGGGTGATGCCACAGGCAGGAAAGGTTTACATGGAGGGCAAGGAGATTGATAGTTTAGAAGATGTCAGGAAGTTGTGGGACAGATGGATGTCTGGGAGGCAGAAGGGCAATTACCTGAAGCCAAGGTTAGGAGATTTTGGGGGAGAGAGAGCAGTAATTAAGACAGAAAGAAGAGAAGGAGTTGGGTTTACAGGAATAACATGTTTTTCCTGTGGTACTAAGGGGCATTGAGCTGTTGATTGCCCGAAGGGCAGAAGTTTTGACACCAGCAGGAAGCCTGCAGAATCTCGCCCAGTGACGTGCTACAATTGTGGCAAACAAGGGCATAGGAGTCACGAGTGCACAATTAAGACGGTTGGTGTGACTGTAAAGAAGGAAGGTGGCAAGGTCGCAAAATTAATAGTGGAAGGGAAGAAGGACAATGTCGCATGGGGCCTGGTCAATGGGGTCCCCTGCCAGGCACTGATAGACTCAGGAGCTAGCATTGGCGTAGTCCCTAAGGCTCTGTTGAGTGACAACTACAGAGATTACGGGGAAGCGCATGTGGGTGATGTTCATGGAAACATGCAAGTGCACAGAAGCACAGTAGTGTCTTATGAAGTAGGGGGACTAGTCCGCTCGCATGTAGCCATGATTGACGAGAGACAAGAGGAAGGAGTCATCAGCATTGTTCCTATGAACATGATGGATGCCTGTGAGGTTAAGGCGTACACTCAAATCATAGCAGATTTCAGGGTTGAGAGGGAGAGTGTAGAGGCCGAAGTCAAGGTATTGACTAGAAGCCAGAATAAGGCTGAGGAGGAGTTGGATAGATGTGACGAAGATATAGAGGTAGATTTGTGGTGCACAGTGGAGGGGTCAATCCCGGAGGACTTGGGAGTTGAGATGGATGCTTCGGTGGAACAGGGAGAGGTAGGAGCGATGGAAGAGAATATAGGGGAGAGTGTGGAAGAGAGCGAGACAGAAATGGAGGGTGTTGCTAAGGATTTAGACTCTGTTGCAGTGAGTTGCTCGGAGTCAGAGCTCAGCAAGTTAGCTGGGGAGGTTGGACCATTGAGAGAAGGTTCAGATGGAGTCAAGTTCCGTCAGTGCGTGTTGACTGACAAGAGCCTTAAGACTTGGAGAGAGTTGGGCAAGAGAGGAGAACGAGGTTTCAAGTGGGACAAAGAATTGTTATTAAGGGGTATGTATGTATCGTGGGAGGAATTTGTGGATGTCATAGTGGTGCCTACTGAGTTTAGGACCCGGATCTTGGAGATGGCTCACGAGAAGTGTGGACATCTCGGAGGGGAGAAGGTAGCCCGCCTTGTGGGAAGACATTTCCTTTGGCCGGGCATGATGAAGGACATACTAGCATATTGCACTAGCTGCAAGACGTGTCAGATAAAGTCGAAGAGCAAGCCGAAGAAGGCTCCGGCGGTGGATAGACCCGTATTGACGGAGCCCTTCGAAAGTGTTGCAGTGGATCTGGAAGGACCGCTTCCCAAGGGTAAGGGAGGGTGTCGGTTCTTGCTAACCTATGTTTGCATGGCAACCAGGTGGCCGGAGGCAGTGGCTCTGAGGAGTGTTACAGCAAAGGCAGTAGCTGAAGGCCTGTGGTGCATTTTCTCAAGGACGGCAATCCCGGAGGTGCTCCTGTCGGATCAGGGCTCTCAATTCTGCGGGAGAGTAGTGAGACAGCTGTGCCAGTTGCTGGGGGTCGACAAGATACGAACGTCGCCATACCATCCCCAGACTAACGGCATGGTCGAGAGAATGCATGGAACTCTCAAAGGTGTGTTGGGCAGATGTATAGATGAGAAGGTAGACTGGGTGGCACAGATACCGTTAGCTCTGTACGTTCTGAGGCAGATGCCTCATAGCGACAGTGGCTTCAGTCCCTTCGATTTGGTGTTTGGGTTTCGGGTTAGAACACCACTGGATGCGTTGTACCATGGAATATACGAGTTGGAAGGAAGAGAGACGAATGTGTGTGACTGGGTTGCAGGGTTAATGGACAGATTAGAGAGGATGAGAGACTGTGCTGCGTTGAAGATGAGCAAAGGCAAGGAGGGAAGGTTGAGGTATTATAATCGAGGTAGTAAGTTGAGGGAGTTTGAGGTAGGAGACATGATTCTGTATCGAATACCAGGGATGTCGTGCAAGTTGGCCGACTCCTGGGAAGGACCGTATAGAGTGTTGGACAGGAAAGGGCAGGTGAATTATAAGATTGGGAAGGTTGGGAAGGAGATGCATGCAAAGGTGGTTCACGTGAATTGCATGAAGAAGTTTCAGGAGAGAGCTGAGGTGAAGAGGTTGGATTTAGTGTTGGAGGAGGGTGTTCAAGAGAGGAATGTATTGAAGGATGATTGTGTTGGGTTGGTGAAGGAAGAGTTAGATGGGTTGATTGCAGAGTTTGGGGACGTTTTCTCGGACGTGCCGGGGAACACGTCGAGGGTCAGGATGACCATTGATACTGGTGACAGTTTGCCTGTGAAGCAGTCACCATACTCAGTGCCCTTGGGTATTAGGGACGGTGTTAGGGAGGAGCTCGATAGTTTGTTGAAATGTGGAGTCATAGAGCGCAGCAGTAGTTGCTGGTCGTCGCCACTGGTGCCGGTGAAGAAGCCAGCGGGTGGCATAAGGCTTTGTGTGGATTACAGGAGGCTCAATGATGTCACCATTAAAGAGCCATACTACATTCCCGGACTGGAGGAGATGTTAGAGCGAGTTGGCAGTGGTAGAGTGCTGTCGAAGGTGGACCTGGCTAAAGGGTTCCACCAGGTGGAGGTTGTAGAGAAGGACCGTGAGAAGACGTGCTTCATATGTCCGTTTGGTAAATTCCAATACAGAAGGATGCCATTCGGTCTGTGCAATGCACCGTCTGTGTTCCAGCGACTCATGGATGGAGTGCTTGTCGGATGTGAGGACTTTGCGAAAGTCTACATCGACGACATCTTGGTGGTGTCGGGTAGTTGGGAGGTGCATGTTAGGCACCTGAGGCGTTTGTTCGAAGTTCTGAGAGATGCAGGACTTACTTGCAAGAGAAGCAAGTGTGTGTTTCGGAAGAGGAGGCTGGAGTTTTTAGGACATGTGATTGGTGATGGTTTTATGAGTGTGCCGGAGGCGAGGATTGTGGCAATCAAGGAGCACCCAGTACCAAAGACGAGGAAACAGCTGAGAGCGTTCCTTGGGCTGATTGGCTTCTATCGGCGGTTTATACGAGGATTCCACAGGGGGTCTTCTCTCCTGACGCCACATACGGCAAAGACCTCACCAGGGAAAGTTGAGTGGACGAGCCCCATGCTGGAGGGTTTTCGTGAGTTATGTAATTCGTTATGTGATCATGTGGTTATTATTATAATTGTTTCCCGTCCGTGTGAGGATGCCGTTTTTTCTTCGGTTTGAGGATGTGATTGCGATGCTTCAGGGGATGGGAGCAGTACTACTGTGCAGTGCAGAGTCAGTGCAGCGAGAAGGGGAATGGAGACCAGTGGCTTTCTTCTCCAGACAGTTACGAGGTGCCCAGGCGCGTTACAGTGCCCAGGAGCTGGAGGGTTTGGCATTGTTTGAGTCGGTGAATCACTTTGCCTTTTACTTGTATGGTCGTGTGTTTACTGTGTTTTCAGACCACAAGGGTCTAGAGTGGCTGACTTCTGGGAAGCAGCGCAACAGACGTGTGTATGGTTGGGCACTGAAGCTGGCAGAATTCCAGTTCAAAGTGGTCTATATACCGGGTGCCACGAACGTTGTCGCTGACGAGCTGAGCAGATGTCACGGCGAGTGTGTTTCCCGTGACACCAGTTTTTCAATGGAGGAGGGGGGAGATGTGGGACTACCCACATTCGAGAGCAGAAAGGAGAAGGCAGAGAACGCAAGAGAGGAGACAGAATGAGATCAAGAGCACACATATTACATTTACCAGAATTGCATGTTGCAGTATGGTGAGTTATATACAAAATAGTGCAACAGTAATACAACGTAGTTAGCTTTACTCGTGCCATTATGAGTTTTGTAGCCAAGGAGCTCAATGTGTATTAGGTCACTTGGACTCAAATTAGGCTGTCCATCATCGCAGGTTCAGTCACTATTGAACAACGATGATATTCCAGAAGTTAGTGTAGGATGTGGCTAAATTATTACTTCCGGTCACTCTAAAGTGGGGTTCGACCGAATTTCCTCAACTCCCCTAGTCTATGGCTATGCATACATCAATTGTATTTGCCATCATTTACAAAGCAGTTTGCTATGGTTTAGTCAACATTAAATGAGTGTTAAATATACATTATAATATATTATGTGTACTATCAAACGAAAAAGTTTTCACTCTAATTTTTTGTCAAATTATGGGCAAACGTAGGGAGAATCTTGTGATAGCTCTAATAACTAGAACCGGAATCAATTTGATGCATTTTAGATGTACATACTAACTTACAAAAATATAGTAACCAACACATACAGTAAGTATTCATTCACCTTATCACTGATGACATCATGCGTACAGACCTCATTTACTTCCAACGCAGTATGTTCATCACTAGTATGCGCCCTGAGATCATTATCTGGAGTTTCAGCAGCCACTTTCTAAATAACCATGGTAATAATACCAATAATAATTATTCTAATAATAATAATAATAATAATAATAATAGCAATAATAAATATTCTAATAATAATAATAATAATAATAATAATAATACCAATAATGAATATTCTAATAATCATAATAATAATGCTCAAGTGTATCAGTAATGATGATGACAGTGACAGATACAGGTGTGTGTAATCATAAATGATTCATGAGCCGAGCATAGTTGGTAAAGCATTGTCATTCCCTGAATGGGTGGTGTCGTTGTCTGAATGGGTAAAGTATTATTAATACCTGGTTGGGTAAATAATCTTTAATACCTGGTTGGGTAAAGTATTATTAATACCTGGTTGGGTAAAGTATCTTTAATACCTAGTTGGGTAAAGTATCTTTAATACCTGGTTGGGTAAATAATCTTTAATACCTGGTTGGGTAAAGTATTGTTAATGCCTGGTTGAGTAAAGTACCTTCATTACCTGAATGGGTAAAGCGTACAGGTCTACCCTCAAAATATGTGATAAAATAGGATGAAATCTCGTGATAACTGAAATGACTAGAACCAAAATAAATTGGATGCATTGGAAGAAATTAGCATGAACATAGATATAAATACTAACTTACAAAAAAAAATAACAAGAAAAATAAAGATAGAGAAAATTAATACTTTCATTTGGTGTTCAACCCATGACCATTAAATTTCCAGGCACACACACTTACTATTAACTGTGCATAACTAACAGCTCAGTAAGTCTTGAAGCACCTTATTAACCAAATTGTATTATCAGCAGATTGTTAATTAAAACTTAACCAGATGTTTCGACTTCTTGCTGTAGTTCTCTTCAGGGGGCAAGAAGTCAAAATGTCGGGTTAAGTTTTAATTAACATAATTATATTGGCTGTTAGAAAGAGAAAATTAGCAATTATTATTATGGATCATTATTATTGAATATAATTATATAATTCAGCGAAGCGAGCGGAGCTGACTCTCTAATGAGTTTGCGATATAGGTCGAGAAATTGTTTTTGTTCTTGCGTGGGCGTACGTGTACACCTTTTATCCTACGCGCTTGCGCGGGCGGGTAACCTTCTTAGCAACATTTTGTTTTGTTTACCCGCCATACGAAGTAGTGATGCCCAGTAGACAAAATGTTAGAAATGCTCGGTCAAGAGCTTTGAGGGCGTTAGAAACTCCTGAAGAAAAATTAGTAAGGAGAGAGTTAATAAATAAAAAGACAGGGCAAGGAGGAGGAGAGCTAAAATGAAACAGAAACAGGTAGTAAAGTAAAGAATCTTTCTTTTTGAAAAGCCATTAAATGTTCCTAATTTATTTATTAGACTATTCCTGAGGATTACGGTACCAGGAGCCTTCATCATAGAAAAAAGCTACCACTATTGTTTTCTCACTTTGACAGTATTTTGTAGCCACACCAAGCATGCATGGCATAGCTGCAATTACAGGGAACATGCATAGCTCGCTTTGCTATTTTTGTGCTATTAGAGCACATCACTAGAAATAATAATAATTATCATTATTGTAATAATTCACATTGTTTCAAGCTATTATACAATAAACTTGGCATGATCAAGCTACCAGTTGAAATACAGCCAACACCCACATTTGCACAGCCAACACCCACATTTACATAGCCCCACTACTCCTAAAGGTAGAAAGCTCAGGTTAGGTGTAAAAAATTCACTCTGCTAGCTAATAAGAAGTCCGTCAGGCAGCTGCCCAGCATAGAGTGTGAACAAGAAAGATCTAGGAGATACAATAAAAAGCAGCTGCTAGCAGTAGAATACACCACAAAATAATCCATTTACCAGGAACAGGGTTAATCAACAAGCAAGCATTATACTTGAGTGCTGCCTCTATACATATATATAATACTGGACTTCATTATTTAGCTACTTTATTCAGCTCTATTACCTAACAGTTATTTTAACTTTACTTTGTAACACATATTTCACTTAAAGATATTTCTAGTGTTGAACATTTAATTAAATTATTAATTTACTGGACGTGAACCATTAGCTTGACTTTAATCACCTAAACTGAAGGTAATTATTTGCAAAATTAATTCATGAAAATATAACAAATCTGAAGGCATAAGTGAATTCATATTCAATTTTTTTAAGCAGTCAATAACACACTCATAACCATACAACAGCATTACTTACTCTATTGAAGTCATTAAAATGGGTTAATACACCACACTGTTTTGACTGTGAATCATCTAAAATTACACAGAAAAAATATGAACTACAACCTAGTACCATTTAGTTACATAAAATATAGAATTACTGGTGAGTGAGTGAAGCGAGAAACTATTAAGGGTAACAATATTGAAAATCGAAGATATTTTTTATAGGTTAGTTTGTGTAATATACATATGGACATACACAAGTCATTGTGTACTTACATTCTAGCATAATTGTGCGTGCTTCAGGGTTGATTTTTTCCATTTTGCACTAAGTAAAATCCTTTGGCTATCGATTTTTAACGTTATAATCAAAGTAAAATTTAACACATGTAGTTTACCCCTCAAATTAGGTAGTCTGTGACAATTCCTGAATGTTGCGTGCACTGCTAAAAAGTATTTTTCATTTTTTTTAAACAGTGCATTTTAGGCTTATTTCCAGTTACTAAAGCAGTAAACAAGTCTTATTTTAGGGTTAAGCTCAAAACTGTGTAATAAACGTCTGTTTTGCTTTTACTATACGTTAGTTCTAAAACTCGGTAGTTCTTTTGACAGAATGGCTTGTTTTTACTCACAACTTTCACTACGCCATTTGTGCTGAAGCACATCAAAGAATAAACTTTAAAATGAATACAATTTTGTGCGAATTTATGGTAGCTTATTAAACTGATTAATTTTACAAAATGTATTAAAAGTCATATGCACATACATTATGTTCAGGTATCCTAAATACATTTATACTTAGTTGCAAAGTACTTCCACACAAAAAAATTTCTTTGCTTAATGGCTAGACTAAATAATGGTATTTACTTAAGCTCACAAGTTCCTAGGTAGTATACAATTTAAGTCAATTTAAGTATATACCAATTGACAACAAAAAAATATTATTGTTCATTTTCTTAATGAATAGTTTCACATTTTGGCTAGTTACCACTCACCTGTACTATCCGGAAATTTATTGAAACAAAAATTCATCTATACAAAATAATATATTAAGTTTTAATATAAAAGTGAGTAAACTACAGTTTTTTAAAGTTTTTAGTAAAAGCATAAACACCCGGTTTATTTTAATAGTGTATTCACAGTGAATACCTAGCTAATTAGGTTAGCTGACTCACAAGCCAAGAATATAATGTAATTAGCTTAAAAAATCACAAGAATATGCGTGTGCTAGTGCATGGTTTACTAATGGTGATACAATACTAATAAAAATGTTACACATTATGCCATATTGTTCAGATTGCATTGATGCGGCAAGTAAACATAATACTTAGGAATCGTATAACAAAGTGTTAATTTATTAGCAAAAACTACACACATGTGTGTACATGTATATTGGTACTAAGATCACAATAAATACATATTTGCCAGTAATTGCACAATCTTATTTTGGGTATTCTGGTATACTAAGTTCTTCCTCTTTCAGTTTCACTGTTCCATTTAGCACTCCCAATGTTTGGTAAACAAATGAAGTCGGTCTAAAAAATTCATGTTATTCCACATTTGTATCACGTACATTTCGTTGCTGCCAATATTAGAGCAACATCAGAGTATTGGTACAAATCAAGTTTCAGGGTCGCCAGAACAACATTTTTATATTTATTGATGTATCTATGATGAAAATTTGAGGGGAAATGTATGTATCCATGAAGGTCATGACCATTATCAGAGAGAGCAAACCATATGCAAAGAAGGGAAAAGTATCTCAATCTCCCGTCCCCCCCCCCCCCCCCCCCCCCCCCCGCTAAAAGATGTCTAACAATGTCCTTGAAACAAAAGCAATTATATTTTTTAAAATAGGGTTATGAATGCTACACTATCCTTGAATGTTAGTTTTAAAAAAAATTTTAGTAACTAAAAATGAATAAGCCAGGCACACAGTATTTTAACTCTGTAGTAGCTTTGTCACCGTCTGAAATTGACCATATGTAAGTTTGTACAAATAGCAACAGTAATTTTTTGAGTTTCAGCTTTGCTCAGAATGAAAAATTAATTATGTCATTTGCATATAATAAAAATAATAATGTTAAATTTACACAAACATGCATTATGTCATCAACTGCTGGTTAAAATAAAATTGTGGCATATTGAATCAAATTGAAGAAAGGTACTATAAATAAAAATTGTATCACGATTATTTTAGAAATAACCTGGTGCAAATAATATTTAATAACAATAATGGCAATATAGCAAAAGCATTAAGCACACCTCTATGTCTGATAGAGATGTTTTCTGACATAACTGGAGCTGAAAGTAGTCTTACTAAACTGAAAGTGATAAGATAGCTCAAGGTTTTGTACAATCACAGCTATCAAAGAGTAAGGTTGCATCTAGTGGGACCAAAAACTAGATCTTGGTTACCACAACAGCTGTAATTCAGTTGCACTTGATATAAACTAACATAATAGGGAACATATTGAGCAAATATGAAGATCAATATATATAGCAAAAGAAGAAAATGTTTATTATAATGGTATTGGAGCAGTCACATCCTGCCAGAGCTGTCTTTAGTTGACAAGAGGGCTGTGGGGTTGTACACAGGTGTCCTGGACTTCGTAAGTGACTGTAAAAACTAAGGCCACACACACCTATCCCCAATAACAGATACAAAATAGAGTTAATTAGTTATTATTGCATTGAAGATTTAGGAGCTGATAAGAAATGAAATGAACACTAACTCAATTAAAGATAACTGAGATAGACCAACAAATCTCACCAACCAAACTCACAAAACAATATGGAGGCACACAACCTGAATGATTCCCATGGAACAAAGAGAGTTCACTATACACCACAACACCAGTGAGTTAGAACAATTAGAATTTTAACGGGTGAGCAACAAAAAATAATGCTAGAAAAAAAAACAGTGGGGGGGATCAAAACACACATGCGAACAAAAATAAACACAAATATGTGACAGTTCATAATATAAATCAAGTTCTTGACGCATTCTCCCAGTCCTGAACAGGAATCATTTTTTCACTCACAATTACTTTCTTAGTCTAGTTCCTGAAATCAAACACCTAATCAAATATTTTGGCCTCATCTTGAATACCAACAGACTCTCTAGTTTACTTTGCCAGCTGGTGTTGTATAGGGTAATGTGTCATTGTGGGCTTTTTCCAGAGAGGTGCGCAATCAATACAGTCTGTATACTCGCTGCTTTTAATTAATTCATCATAAGAAATAATAATAGTAATATAGAGTAGTGGCCAAAAGTTTTAGGTCGCCTCGTATATTTACCTTTCTGACAGGAATGTGCATTTTTTTGGAACTATCCTAGTGCAGAACAAAAGCTTGAATAGTGCCATTGTGTTTGAACTTTCTTGTAATGAGTAGAAAATGGTATAAGGTAATAAGAGTCCAGTGCAAGTAAAATAGATGACCATTAGTCAAAATACACACCTGGTTGCTACCATTTTGACCTGGTTGCTAGGCTAATAGTGAAGATGTGCAGAGCTTTTCTAGGAATATTTCCCTATGTGCATGTTAGCGGTAAAAATGCTGCAGCCTGTAGTAACCACAATCAGCTGCTTTTGCTGACAGTAGATCATGCCTAAGAGAAGGAACTTGAGTGTTGAAGTTAGGTCCTCAGTAGTCACTCTTAGTGAGGAGGGATATTCCCAGCTTGCCATAGCTGCCAGGCTAAAGGTGAGCCTCTGTGCAGTGCAAAATATCCTAACAAAGAAAGAAAAAACTGGTAGTGTGAGAGACAAGTCCAGATCTGGCAGACCTAAGCAGACAAGCAGCCGTGAAGACAGGTTACTGGTGAGGCTTTCTTTGAACAATCGTAGGGCATCATCTAAACAATTAAAAAGGTAACTGCAGGATGCTTCAGGATGCTCAGTTAGCACCGGAACTGTAAGAAGAAGGCTTCTACATACAGGACTCAAGGGTTGCATTGCTGCCAAGAAACCTATGCTGACAGCTAAACATCGGTCAGCTCGTTTCAGCTGGGCAAAAGAGAGGCGGTTTTGGCAACAAGAGTCAATGGGCTAAGATACTGTGGTCAGATGAGTCTGTTTTTGAAATTGTGCCAGGAAAGAGGGTAAGAGTAAGAAGGAGAGTTGGGGAAAAATTCCATCAAGACTGTCTGGTATCTACTGTCAAGTTTGGAGGGGGCAAAATTCAGATTTGGGGGTGTATGTGTCGTGATGGTGTTGGAAGTTTACATGTAGTGGAAGGACGTTTAAATGCCAGGGCATGCACAGACTTCATTTCACAGACTCTAAAAGAAGATGGAGAGAAGATTATTGGAGAAGACTTCATCTTTCAGCAAGATGGAGCAAAATGCCATACTGCAAAGTACTCCATGGATTGGTTTGCTGCCAGTCACATCTCTGTTTTACCATGGCCCTCATAAAGTCCTGACCTAAATTCCATAGAACACCTATGGGAAATTATCAAGAAGAAAATGGATAGCACACCAGTTAAAAATAAAGAGGAGTTGAATGATTTGATTTGATTTAATATGAATTAAAAATAAACATGATAAGATATAATAAGCAATTTGTTTAGTTAGCTATCAATAATTCATTAATTTATTTCGGATAGTTTGCGGATAGGGGTACTGAGACATAGTCACCAGTCAAGTTGGTACGGAAACAACCAGAGCCCTTTTTAAAATAAATGATTCTTACCTTTATTTATGACAACCGTTTAATTAACAACAGTTCTTAACATACCTTTAGAATTGGTTGGCAGTGTACTAGCCGAGAAACCAGCCCCACAGAAGTAGGAGTACATACCCGTAGCCAGTGGGGGTTCGGTCCTTTTGAGTGACCGGAAGTAAATTATTTATCCACACCTCACATTGAACTTATGGACTGTCGATTTCTGGTCAATCGTGTCTAAATCGCAATGGAATTTTCTGCTGTTTAGCTATGTATATCCCCAGTTGTAATTCATACTCTATAATATGTGGATGGTTTAGTCTGATTCCAAGCTTTTTCAAGTGAACCTTGAGCTCCTTGACTACAAAACATCACTCTCGTTATGGCACTGATAAAGTAAGCTCTACGCTTCAACTATTCTTTTTATGGTGTGCCATAATGTACTTATTTAGATAACTATAGTACGAAAGGCCTATTAATGGTTCACTGTTTGTGTCAGCTCACGGTAGTGGTTTGAAGCCTGGTTACACTTGAATGATTTAGCGTTAGCAGTTTACCGCTAATTGCCGATAATCAGCAGTGTTCAATGAATTTATTAATAGAATACATAGAACATCAGACAAATTATTAATTTTGGCATATTTTCCCCCTTCTTTTTTGCTTTTTAAAGAATAAAGGAAAAAAACTAAAGTAGGTGTGTCTTTCTTGCGTTTCAAAAAAATCCGAACCCCCTTGTGCAAACTCCTGGCTACAGGCCTGGAGTACAAACTTCCTAACCTCCCAATAAAGTCAAACCAGCCTTTACACTTCAAGTAAAATAATAGTTGTTCGGTAAGAGATAAGTGGTCAAGTGTGAAGACGTAGTAGTTTGTGATTATTGGAATGAGACCTTAGCTATGTTACAATTTTTATCAATCCCAGCTACTGATCATTAGTGAATGCATCACATTTGCGCTTCGTGGGTCTGGCTCCGCCAGACTAATCCCTGTGTTGATGATAGTTACACTCACCATGGGCTACATAAGCTATGCTGGCCAAATAAGGCTGCAAAACATACTATGCTACTTAATATAACGCATAATTAGTAAGTGTTATAGTTAATGTATTACACAAGTTGCTCGGCCTATCCTAACTACTAAAGGACAGTGAAGTCAGCAAGCGCCTTAGAAGTGACCACAATAAATATCTGACATACAATAAGCCAGACCCCAGCCTATCAAATACTTACAATGGCCTCCTCAGGTTTACACTTAGAGGAGCGCCCCGTACAGCAGCAGAAGAAGACTTTTTTTGCCACTAAATGCCGCCACGCCCAGATAAAGAGAGCGCGGAACTACGGAACGCCAACGATGACAAAATTCGTAGACTTTTTTTTACCCAAAACGAGCAAAACCCAGGTCCAAAATGATAAATAATTCGATTTTTAGAAATGGATTAGCAAAACGATTTGATGAAATCGATTTTGTAATCGGTTTGATGAACGATTTCTAAATCTATTAGCAAAACGACTTCTAAATCTATTAGCATGACTTTTCAAAAGTGATCAAAACTGGATTTCCAAAGATAACGACGCTTTACCTAATTTGTTATGCATGCCTACGTACTTAACCTCATGACCGCCAGCTAAGTCTTCTACTGCTGAGTAAACTTCCTCCTAATCTGATGGCCTCTGAACAGGAAGTAATTCTTTCTCTCATTCAAAGTTGTATTGAATACTTGAAAGATGTATATCCTAACTGTAGTGAGGAAGTTCTGGATGACCTCATTGATCTGTTTGGCGATGTTCTTCAATACTTTATGTTAATTGTGGACAACACGTTGGAGTCCTTATTTCAAAATTTAAGAGAGTTATTGGCAGCACTTATTTTCAGCAGAGAAAATAGAAGTCATGTGGTAAGATGAGGTAGGCCTGAAGTAAGTATCAATCAAGAGCAAGGAACAAGGATTTAGTGCTGGTGATATGGGAGTGATGTTTTGTTGTTCTAAAATGACTATTTTTTTTATTTATTTATTTTTTTTATTAATACTTTGCTGCACCATACAAGACAGGTAGGACAGACCAACTAGCAGGGCGATTTTCAAGGTCAGCCTACAAAGAGGGTGAAACAGAACTAAGACAAGACAGAGGGTCGAACAGAAGGGGTGAACAAGGTTAAACATAGAGTAACTTCTTTAGTCTGAGTTTGAAGGAAGTAGCAGAGGGAGCCGAGGCCACCTTCTGGGGGATATTGTTCCATTTGTCCACAACGTCCACAGTGAAGTGATGGCGATGGTGGGACGTCCTGACGAATGGCCTGTAGAGCGGGGATGAGTTCCTGTAGTTTGAGCAGGGCCTGGGGTGTTGTTAGGAACTTCAAATTAGACTAAGTCTTGCTGGTCTGAACTATGTCCCTAACAGTCTAATTCCAATTGAACTGGTCTTGAATTTCAAATGTTCACTGCTAAGATCAAAACTCAACTGACTACTGTGAGCTGAGACTGGCATTTTATAGCCAGCCTGCAACTATAAGTGTGAATCAATGGTGGTAAACAATCAATGGGGGTGAGAGACAGAGATGAATGATGTGTGAAAGTACACTAAGTGGGGTGAGTGTCAGGTGAAAATGTATTTTTGAATGAACCTGTCAGAATCCTTCAGGGGAGGGACCTGACAGGTGTGGCTTGAAGGTGTCGGCTGGCAACAGCGAGGAGCCAGAGATGATTCGTCGGCAGAGGCAGATCTTTTGTGCCAGACGTCGCTGCGCCAGAGCCTGCCAGCCCAGGCGGGCCTTGATGGCTGTAGGGCTGCTAGTCCAGTCGTTAGAAACTATTCTGGCAGCAAAGTTCTGGGCTCTTTCCAGTGAAGTGATGTGACATTTCTGGTGAGGGTCCCAAATGGAAGAGGAATAGTCTAGAATCGGCAGGACAAGTGCCTTGTAAAAGGTGAAGGGTAAAGGGAGAGTATAAAGGGAGAGTATGGACTGGGTATAGCGAGAGTGTGGATTGGGTAAAGCGAGTGTGGACTGGGTAAAGCGAGAGTGTGGACTGGGTAAAATGTGAGTATGCTATATCATAGATTGTGAAAGGGATATTCCTTTGAATGGGTATACCATGAATAAGGTGAAGATTGAATTGGGTATATTTTATGTTATATAAAGAGTGAAGCATTGTTTAGGAGAAAACATAGCAGTGAATAAACTGGAAATATGATGGATTGAATATAGTTGCCAACCAACCCAGTTTTACTGAGATTCTCTTAATTTATTTTTTTCCTGAAGTCTACTCTGTTCTATTGTGGACTATTATTTAAGCTTAATCCAGTTTTTTTGCACTATTAAAACGCAATAATATTTAGTAGAGCATTCAATAATTACAATTTTGAGTTTAATTGGCAGCCATTGACAAATTTGTCTTTGTGATCATTTTTTTGTTATTCAATTAATGGGTGTAGCCAATCACACATTTAGATTCTGAGGAGTTGGCTAGTATTGATAAATGTTATGAATTTTGTTTAATTATTGAGCGTGTTATTATTGATTAGGTAAGGGATACCATGTTTAGTAAGAGATACCATGTTTAGTAAGATATACCTTGTTTAGTAAGAGATACCACGTATTTGGTAAGGTAATTTATCACTGATTTGGTACAGGACAGCAGCATGAACTAGCTGATGCAGCCACAGACACGGAGTGCTTACTGCTGACTTCACACTTTTTATTTTTTCCGTCGTGTTTTCATCTGAGTAGGGTAGTTATTTCTAATAGACACAGTTGAAGTGTAGTTTTGAATATTTTTGGGTGTTGATCAAAATTTCAAGTTTAAGAAAAATGTTTACATGCATGCATTATGCTTTTAAAAATACTTATAATTGAAATTTTAATGGTGAATTTTGTTAGGATTTATGTGTAACTAAGTATTATGGTGCATCCTCATTTATATGAACTACTTTAACATTCAGAGTGAAAGTAATTATATTTGTTATTATATATTATTGTACTTCATGTTTTTCACATCTGAACTTTTCTATACTTCAAATGAATAATTTTAGAGGGTTTGAACGAATGAGAATGCACCGTATTTTTTGTCTTTTAAAGTACTGTTTTGTATCATTTATTATTGACATTGTTTGTGTATTGTAGATGGAGTGATCGAGTTAACATTCAAGGAAACAGACAATTGAATTTTAAATTAATTTCAGACAATTCAAGTTCTAATTCATTTCATTTTAACATTACCATTTATTATTAAGTTATATCAAACTGAATTAACAAGAAGTTTTCTATGTGGTTATCCATGGTTGTCACAGAGGGTTAACGTAAAGGTTCCAGACATACTAAATTATTTCCCAAGAAAGTTGCAGCCTTATCAAGGTGGTTTGCTAGAAAGTTACAGATTTGTCCAGGTGGTTTGCTGGAAAGTTACAGACTTGTCAAGGTGGTTACCAAACAGTTACAAATTTGTCAAGGTAGTTTCCAGCAAGTTGCAGACTTTGTCAAGTGGTTTCCAGAAAGTTACAGACTTGTGAACTCTTAATTCACACTTCATTTAGGTTATCTAAATCAGCATTAAATCAAATTTTCACTTAATTTTCATAATTCATGTAGCTATATGCCACTCTCGTCCTACTCTTATTTCTATACATACCCACTTTCAATTTTAAATTACCTATTTTTACCCTTACACTGTCGTAAGTTGTTTACTGCTATTCATTCTCGTCTGTCTTGCCTCCCTTGAAAGCTGTAGTAGCCTAAAAAAGTTATAGAAGCTAGCTACTTATCTAGTTAATGATGTATGATTTTCTTGCAGTGGTATTTCTGAGGCTACAGTGCTAACTTTGACGTTGAGGTAGCTTTCAAAGTATGAGTTTTGACTTACTTTAAAATAGTGATTGTTAAAACAGTGATTGTTATTCAGATAGAAGAAATCAATTGACAGCAAATTTGGTATTTTAGATGGTGAGTCTTGTAAACCTATTTATGCCTACACCAGCCATTCAACAACAATGAAAGAGTTACTCTGTGAAGATATCCAGGTGTTTGACTACAGCATTAGAAGACAAAGCAGTTGTGAACACTTGCATAAGGATGAAGTTGTTATACTGAATTCAGAATTAGCTATACACAGTTAGTATATCAGATATAGAAATATGTTAATGTATTTAGCACTTTGTATTTTTTTTTTTTTTTTGACAAAGTTTAAAAAAATTAATTACTGTTACAATTCAGCAGTGAAAGGGTTAAATATTGTGCTAAACTTACCATTATTCTTATTGTTTTCATCAGAGCAATTGGTTATATTGTCTAGCGGTGACTTCTTATCATCTTCACAAAAAGGGAATGAAGCATTAATTGTTTCACCAGTTTTGGCAGTGGTAAAAGCCTAGCCATTACTTAGCAGCCATCTGGGAGGATTGGTTACCAGGATATCTTGATTTGTCACATTTCTTGTTAAAAAATTGACTTTCAAAGCTTTTGTGCTCCTATTATTAACCCTTAGTGCACACCGGCAAGAGGCTTGTAGTAGTCGTACTGTCTATTTGTCCGTTTGTCACGCTCTGATTTTGGACAATTAACTGTTGATTTAGGTATGAACTTACTCAGGATGAAGATGTAGGACCTTATATTGGGCTACTTTTTTTATTTTGGGCTAATTGTTGAGAAAACACGAATATCTCCAATGTTAGATTGTGTAATCTACAACAGTGTCTCATTCACTTCACTCGCTTGCCTAATTATTTGTGTTCAGGAACCCAAATATAATTATCAAGCTACTAAGGAATTAATATGATTCAATAGAAATTGTGTGTACGTGATATCATAATAACACTTTTAAATTTAAGCCTTAAATCTGATCAAAGCATAATATAGCACAATTAGTATACAAAAACAAAAGTCTACATTTATATAGTTTTTCTGAAGTCAGTTCTAGCTCCTATTTACTTAGGAAAGACAGCCTTCAGTCCAATTGCATTCTTAAAATTTCGAGTATGTAACCATTCATCGACAAAATTTTAAATTATAACCATACCTCAATTTTTCAAAATAACTTGAAATAACCTCTATACTGTACCACTATATCTTTCCAACAAATTGAAACTTGTGTTTTCGAAATATCTGGAAAATATTAAAGTAATAACATAAAAAATTGTAACAGTGTATTGAAGCCTCTTGACACACATAGTGCTAACTAGTAATCTGACTACATAATTTCGAGATGTTTGTCAAAGAATGTAGGTAGAATTACCAACTTAATTAAAGAACTAGTTTAATACTTCTGAATAATGTTAAAAATAAGTAACATATTATCTTTTTAGTCTCAAAAAAAAGTCACATTATTAAGCTTTTGGATAGATTCAGAGATGTGATGAGTAATGCATAAAATAATTACAACGTTCTGGTCATTTTTTGAACGGCTTGTTTGTCCTATTTACTAGCATCAATACAACTCCATAATAGAACACCTTTAGTGGATAGATTATTGACAGTCTCCGTTTTTCTGTGACATGTTTGGACAAGTTTGGACATCCCAAAAACCGGAAAATTTAAGATTATAATTATGGTATTGACCTTTTTATTTGAATGTATAAACAATAAATTGCTGTTTAGTATGAGCAGCAATTCCTTGAAAACCAAAGATAAAACGTTGTGAATTGTATATACATTTAATTATTCACTGATATAAATTTGTTATTTTGTTTAAGTTGATTGTGCATTAATTTCATTAAGATTACATAAGTTATGAGTAACATGTAGTAATAATACTAAATGTTTTTCCTGAGGCATTATGACCATGTTTAATTTGTAATAAACTTCCCAAATGTGTCAGTTATATTTAATATGTATATATATTTATGAAATTAATATTAAATAATAACATGTACAATGGTATAAAAACTTAATTTTTGGTTCTTATAATTTTGAAGATTGTTACAAATAACATGCGGCAGCAGTTAATAAAAGTATCGGTATTACTGTGGTCACAACAACTACATGACATATACACAATACTATTTAATAGAATAATAGCATTACTATAAGTTAAACTTACATATGATATTAATATTTTTACTGGTTGTGACATTTACTTCAACAGAAGTTGACAATGGTAATCCATCACCAATTTTTACTGCACTGGAATACAAAATGTCTGCTTGAAAAATTCCTTCTATGTTTTCATGAAAGACAGTCACCCAGTAATTACCACTCAAACTAAGTGTGTAATAATTTGATAAATTGCAACTTCCATGGAATGCATGTAGGTACTTCATATGAAGATAATCAGAATTCTGCATTAGGATAATTTGGAATTATCGCTGCACATACGTAGTACTTCCAGAGTAAAATCTTTAATATTTAAATTACAATTATCATTGATGGTATTGGATAGATCTGCATAAAAAAAATTAATACAAATCTTTAATGACCACTGTAATACCTTCAATAACAATTTAAAAATAAAAACAAACTTAAAATTAATTATAATCTGAAAGGCAACATTTCATTGTCATAAAGAGTTTACACTAAATGTGTTCTTTTAACTACTCCAATAAAAGCATATTGAAAGCATGATCTGTTCAAAATAATTCAATTCAAAATACAAATACATTTTTAAATTACCAACTAGGTACAAATAATGATCAATTTCAATACTTATCTGTAAATAAAACTTTTCGAAACCAAAAATGTTCAAAAAATTTGACTAAAAACAATTTTACTACAACTATCTTACATACTCAAATATGAATATGTAATTATTAATTACTAAACCAGCTTTATTTTAATATTTTAAAGAATACATTATTACCTATAAATCCTGATGTTCCTTCATTTACTATTACATTAGTTATAATTTCAGTTTCTGCAGCAGGTAATCCTGAATAAATCTTATTGTTATACTCAATACCACAAGCTGAAATAGAGTTATAGAGGTAAGAATGATTTACAAAACACAACCCAGCCTCTGCTTTTTCTCTTTTTACAGGATGGAAAAATGGCTGATATTTTCTATTCAAATTTTGTCCTTTTATCCAAAATATAATAACTCCTCTTACTATTGTTCCATTGATAAATGTGGATGAGATATTTACTCCATCAATTGTTTCAGCCTACACTATACTACCTCTGTTCGAGTTGGCATATTGGATAATTGTGACAGCAAAAGGAGGAAGTATAAAAAATATAAAAGAAAGGAGAGAACCAGATAACTCAGATGTCCAGTCTTGTGTAGGCCAGGCCTCTGAGATCACCAGAGAAACACGTGATAATTAAACTGACCAATAAGACACAAACCACACATAGAGCACATTGCATGAAGAGAAAGTTCTAGTAGATATATGAAAGGGTAGGGTTACAAGTGCCACTGTGTGGCGCGGTACTTGCTAGTATTATAAAGAATATTATTGTTAAGGAGGATAAAGAGAGTGATGTAAATAAAAGTATGCTGATGATGACAATTTATTTATCTTCTTACAAGGCATTCCCGAACAGCCAAAAATATTCCGAGTTAAGAGTTATTAAAATATTTCTAACAGCATAATATGGTGAGAATCCTAAGATAATTTTTCTTTTATATGAATACAATGTGCTTATAATAAGTATAATATCTATTGCTCCAGTTCAGTCTTATGCTTTGTTCAAAATTGCTGCATACAGTTAATTTATATAGGTAATCTATACTGAGCTCTGTGTATTATTTTTTTTTGTGTATTCATTTCATGAAGGGTGCACTATATGGCCACTTGATTGATAATGGTTGTAAATAATATTTGTTTATGTTGTATAATTGCGCTGCCTACATTGACAACCATAACAAAATCTGTTAACTGTGCTGATAATCATAGTTGACAAAAAATTGACAAGATTGCAGAGGTTAATAAGTGAGTTTTCAAACATTATACATTAATTTTTACAATTTTGTTGAGGCTGTCAATGGACTCTTTTCAGGCAGTGTTACTTATAATACTTATCTAATATAGCTTGCATGATTATGTGATACCATACACTAAATTAATATTACAATACAAAGTTCTTTTGGTATAATTTATCATGTTTACTCAATGATTTATCATTTTATGAAAGCTATATTTTCTAAAAACTTTCAATACTGGTATATTATCCCAAAAATGTAGCTAGCGATTAATATTTTGTATAAAGTGTATTTATTGTTGATAGCTTTTAGTGAAATCTATATAATGATACACATTTATTGTTGATAGCTTTTAGTGAAATCTATATAATGATACACTTGTGTGTCGGTGACTACAAAGAAGATGAACAATCTGTGTATCATGAATAATTCATGAACTGTATAGAATTAGTAAGGCGACTACCTGAATAGGAAAAAAAGTTAGCTACTGACCCGCTCTAAGAAAAATGGAAAGGCAGAGAATAAAAGAAATAACCATAGCTAGCTAGTATCCTTTTTCTTCTTACATTACTTACATTTCTGGGATATACAAGAAAGAGACAAGGGATTATTTGATAGTAGCAACAGTTCGCACTAAATACTGGACTGCGTACTTGTCAACTATATCTCCTCTTGGCTTTTATTGGCCTTACGGGGTTCTATCGCAACATGAAACTAAAAACTTTTTTCCTTACTCCCAGTAAAAAATAGCATGAGTTGCTATATTTAGATTACACTATTCGTTTATGTGCACAATCTCTACAATTGTTTATCACAGTTTGCTGAATGAGCAATAGCTATTTAGTCTAGGGTTACTTCAAGTTTTTTGTTCGTGCAGCTAAGGTTGGTAAATCTTGACATCTGTTGTTAATCGGTTGGGATCGGAGGAGAGCTTCAAAATTGTGAGTGTCTCAAAATCGTGAGTGTCTCAATTCTGGACAGGTGGCAACCTAATGAATTATCTATGAAGTATGTATACATAATATACTAGTAATGTGCTTCAGCACAAGCGGGAGTGAGTGAGCCAAAGCACAAGTAATTCAAACAACAAGGCAAAAACACTTTTAAATGAGACTAAAGTAGATTTTTGCCATTAAAATCTGCATGCAGGAAAAAAAATCTATATTTCTTTAGTTTCCCTTAATGTTCTGGCTCCTCTATTTGCCTAGCTTAGGAATGCATTATTCAGTTCATTTATTCCTAAATGGAAGTGTATGTAGCCTTCATAATTTTAGCTAAGAATTGGACTTACTTTCTTATTTAAATTATCCAGAGTAGTAGAGTCTTTGTAGTACCTATTTAAATTAACTTTTTCTACCTACTCGATCAAGACAGCAAATGCTCTGCTAATTAATAAAAAAAGGCAGCGTTGTTGTTTTTATAGCTAAAGGGTTTTCATTGCCATAGTTTTTTTGACTTAATGATTTCTAAGAAATTATGCACAGTTTAAAGCATAACCCTAAACGATGCATAGGACACAACATTGAATTTCCAGTATTCTTGTATTTAGGAAATTTCATATTTCTCCATTTTTCTGGTAGAGGATAGGGCGTAATGCCCTATACTGCAGTGCGTTTAGCCCTACCCTCTAGGGAAAGGTGGTGAAAGTATGTCACTCATAGTTTCAATAATGTTAATGAAATAAGATCGAACAGAAAAGAATAAATTACAACTATAGGAAATAATGGACTTGAATGATTTCATCTTGTTAGTTATGCTTTATTTACTTGCCAGTACAGATACCATATTTTCCTGAGTAGACTGCTCAGATGTTATTTTTTCATGCCTTCTAACCATGTAAGGTTATTGATGGGTTTGCTGTATTAGAGAGTATGCTTGTATCATTCAAGAAATGTTTGGTATTCTGGATGCTAGAATTTGTCAATTGAGAGATTATGTCCTATCGGATGCTAGAATTTGTCAATTGAGAGATTATGTCCTATCAAACCATTCAGCAAGAAGAGCAATTAAATTGTTGAATGAAAATGTTGAAGCACATTTAACATAACTGATGTAGTCGCTGTAATCTTTGGCTTAATAATATAATGTTACAATTTTTTATGTTTTTTTATTTTCCAGATATGTCGAAAACACAAGATTTCAATTTGTTGGTAAGTTATAGTGGTACAGTATAGAGGTATCTCTAGTTATTTGGGAAAATTGAGGTAAGATTGTAATTTCAAATTTTGCTGATGAATGGCACCATGCTCATAATTTTAAGAATGCAATTGGACTGAAGGCTGTCTTCCCTAGGTGAATAGGAGCTAGAACATTGACTTCAGAAAAACTAAATAAATGTAGACTTTAGTGGCATACAAATTGTGCTATATATGACAAAATTATGCTTTGATCAGATTTAAGGTTTAAATTTAAGTGTTATTATGATGTCATGTACAAACAATTTGTATTGAATCATATTAATTCCTTAGTGGCTTGACAAATATTTGGGCTCCAGAACACAAATAATTAAGTAAGCTAGTAAAGTGAATGAGACACTATTGTAGATTATACAATCTAAAATTGTAGATATTTTTTTGCTTTCCAGTTCACAACTAAACAGAATATTTTGGTTTATCGAGTGTTTATCATATCATTCACATAATTTTATTTTAAATTAGTTTGTCTCTGACCAGTTTTATTATTGTGCTTGAGAAACATTTTACAAACTATTGCTTGAGTACATGTAATTGGTGTCCGTGGTAAGTTATTTTGATATGTGCTATTTGTCATAGCTATTAAGCCCTATGTAGTAGTAGCTCATTGCTATAGTCAAATCACAAGGAGAACATGTCTAGTATTTATATGTATCTTGAACAAGTGTACACATAGGTAAGTTTAGGCTCAATAGTGTGTGATAAATGCTAATCTTAATTTCAAGGCACTAATAGTTTGTGCAAGTGGTTACTATGGTATTGAAAGTCTATTACGTTATATCAGAATGATTTTGTTTTAATACAAAACTACTGTGATGTCGCTTGGCCGATTAGAGTCAAGTTAACCGGGGTTCTGGTCGTCCAACGTCTTCACAAGGAATAACCAGGTAGTCGCTGCCACCAGGGAAGTCCTGTGTTAGTTCAAGGATTAAGCTGAAACTAGCTCTCCAATAGCCAACAATTAAGTCAACTAATGTATATTAGAACTCGAGTACAGGTAAAAATCCGCCGAATACTACAAAGCAGCAACTTATATATAGAACCACTTGCAGCACTGGCTGAAGTATGACATAGAAACCAGAGTTGCATCATGGCACAATTTGTGTAAGTTAATGTCTGGATGATGCCAGAGTTTATGACACACACAAATATATCTTCTGTTCTCGTGTGACTCTTCTCACTATGTGGTTGTGGAAGATACCACACTACTACTACTAGAAAAATTAAATATAGGCACAAAATTAATTTTATTTAACTTTAATTGTTCATGTCTTTGTACTTGTACATTTAGAAAAAAATTAATATACTTAATGTTGCTTTCTAAAACTTTGAGATAAATTAATATTAACTTCAATTAAACTAAATAATATAACCTTTTTTAATTTTTACATATTGGTCATAGATTGACAAATAATTATGTTTTACTTCATTGCTGGAATAGCTTGTGCGCAATCACATCACCAGTAACTTTTTTGGATTATGGTGTTGCATTATTCACTATTAATTAAGTGATGTGTCTTCAAAATGTGAATTCATGATAAATTATTGTGCCGCTAAAAACTACACTTAGCATTCACTAGTGGTGATAGATTATGCATAATCAATTCATAAATCTCATACTTAGCTTATACTGTTTGGCAGGAATGTTTTTGACAAGCATTTGAAGAATAATCCATCATAAACCATATATTTTTGTATATGTAATTGATTATTATCAAATTTTCTTTTAGCAAGTAAAAGTTTGATAAGCTAAATTATTCATATTGTACAGCACACTATTTATTTTTAGAAATTTTATTTATATGACTAACTTCACAAGCACAATAAGAATATTTTCTTTATTAATATATTGATATGGTTTTGACAATATTATGTATTAAGTATAAACAATGATTATTTTTTGGAGAGATAAGATAAAAAATTTAATTGAAATAAAAACGTTTTAATGACTATGGTGTTAAGTCAGGGTGCTTGGATTCAATGATTCATATAATTATGATTGAACGTTTTAGTATTAATATGGACGTAATATATTATAAGATTTATATAATAACAGGTAAGTCAGGGTGTACTTGATGCTTCTGATGGGACAAGTTGTGTTGAGAACCTTTCTGAATATGATTTGAAGCTTAAGGTAAAAACGATATATAAATAATACGTAATAATATATGTATTTATTGATGAACAAAATTAATTTTGTTCATCAATAAATATTTATTGATCATCTGCATCAATACTAGTAAGGCTTGTTATAATAGTCTCTGATCTTACTCACACTGACTAAGGCAGTTCGGAAAGGCTGTAAGTTCGGGCCTAGCTATGTAGCCAGTGAGGGGACCTAACAGGAGGGACTTTGCTGCTCTTGTCATCTTCCCGGTACAAGGCTTGCTATTGGAATGACGACCTAGTGGCAGTTACTTTTGTTGACATTGGATTATTGAGTAGAGAACTTGGTCTTAACTTAGGTCCGAATAATCGGCTAGCTAGGGTGGGTGGGTAATTACAGCTTCACTGGTTCGATAATTTCAAAAACTATAGGAACAACAACTGAGAACTATGAAATAAAAGTATACAATACTTATAACAATGGTTGGCATGTGCATGAACTTTAAATGGCCGCAAGCGGTCAGCGAGGTTTTACACAAGTAAAGTGCAATGAATAGTATCTTCAGAATGTTCGTTGAGGTAGAAACTCAGAAAAGTATCTCGGATGAGTGAGTGTGTGTGAGTAAGTAATTCTGTAAGTGAGTGTGTGTAAGTGTAGGAATGAGGGTTTGAGGGAGTGAGTGAGTGAGTGAGATACTTAGTGAGTAAGTGAGTTAGTGTGTGTGTGTGAATGAGTGAGTGAGTGAGTTATTGACTAAGAGACTGCGAGCCTAACAGTACCTTTTATTGAAATTTGATTTTTTTAAATCCCGTCCTAGACATGAAAAATGATGGGACTAATCAACTGGCCAAATTTAAGCCCGAGTTCAGAATAACAATAGCGAAGGTTTTGAAACAATCAACGAATTTAACAGTAGACAAAAAATCAGCTCTCCAGCATAATACAGTCTATGGAGTTGTGAATTGTAATCATTGAGACTGGAGAAAATGCTCATTTTTTAATAAAATTAACGTACTCCTTGGGCTCATACTAATATCTACTAACAATACTGTGTGAGGCCTGCACACTCTAGGCTTTGTATTTCACTCTCATTTTAATTTTGTACTAATGTTTGCAATTTACTTACTCTGTCAAATTATTGAGTATTATTATAACACAGCAATAGTCATATTATCAATTGACAAGATGTCTGACTTTACTTCTGAATTTACCTTTGTACCACAATATTCCGGGATTATAAAAATATTATTTTTAAATGTACTATAATTATAATATAACTTTATTTGGAAAAGCAACTTTGTTGTACCCTCTTTTCAGAGAAATAGAAACAGAAGTTTGGAGTTCACAAAATTTGCTAGTGAAGTTAATAACAATGGAAGACTGAACTTAACTTCAATATTTTTTATTGTTCTATCATTTACTTATCATATTTCTTTTTCTATGGCTAATGAAGGTAAGAGAATTGCAATATAAAATCTGCAATAAGTTTCAGATTGTTTGGGCTATTTTATAAATGGATACACTTCTATCAAGCATAAGTGCATCAAAAAAGTTGGTATTTTTGCCTGTGTAGTATACAATATATAAGAGTTTTGTCCAAATTGGTAACATAATAAAATATTTTATAATTCTGTCAGAAACAATCCACTGAGAAACAAACAAGTCTTGTATATAACTATGTATATTGTTATAGAGGATATATAATTATGTTGTAACAGAAGCTCCCCAATTTTTTAAATAAAAATTTACAACATACTTGTCATTATCTTAGTGATAGAGGAATGTGATTTGTTAGCTAAATTACAATGCATATCAATTTTTAAACTTCTATCCTTTTTGAAAGTTACTAAACACCTAATATTAATATCTGAACAGTCTTAATAATTTTTTTTGCTTATTCTTGTAGTTAATGATGAGTAATATTTAAGAGAGAGAGTTTTACGATCTGAACGTAATTTATATAGCAAAATATATGTAGCTCATTAAAGTCACTTAAACATCATATAATCCTAATTTTGGTTAAAAATTGTCATTTTAGGGACTATCTAGATTCCTACAAATGAGTACTGCAGAATACATAATGGCTCAAGTTAATTGCTTTTATTATCGCAGTATAATACAAATTCACATTATATAATACGTTTTATTGTCTTATTTTTTTTTAGTTTTTTTCCTATGCACTTTCTTTTTGTTTATCATCATTGAAAATTATTCAATTTTTTACTTCCACTATCCTCTTTTCGTCAGACTTTTCTCTCTGCTAATTCCCCTATTTCCTTTTTTTTTCCTCATATTCATTAGCTTTTGGCAACTAGTTTAGTACAATATCTATAGCATTTATATCTAGCACAAGGCTTTAACTTGCTCATAGCTAAGTAAGAATTCTAGCTAGAATATTATAGAATTGAATCAACATAAAGTTTAATCATTCTTTAACTTTTATGTGGGCATTTCATTTAACTTTATAATGATCTATTTGAATGGCCATAATAAAGTACAAAATCTGGACTTATGTATAAATGTGTGTACTATACTGTAGCCATTTAATTCCAAAAATTCTGTCTAACCAATAACAACACAACTTCAATTTAAGTGTGATTTTTTTCTTAGTTTTTATTGACTCAGAGAGAAGTATGTATTATGTTGGAGAAAATGTCAGGATGTTTTGTTTCTCACATGATGAGAATTCCTTTCTGTGGACTGTTAATGGATCAGTTTATACTGAATTTACTACAATTACCACAAGAAATTTAAATACAATATCACTCTTTACTTGGGAATCTATAACTAAAGCATATAACAACAGTGCTATTCGATGTGGTGTACAAAGTGAAGCCAGTTATATTTGGAGTAATGAAATTGTTATTTGTTTACAAGGTGAGTGATAAATTATTGACAAGTAATGCTGAAAAGCAATTACACATGAGATAAGAAGGCATTGCAGGTGTTGTCAAGTGGGAAAATCAAATGCACACTGTTAGTATCATATAAAGACTGTACAGATGTATTATTATTATCACATTTTCTACCAAATTAGCTATTCCTCACTCGTTTTATGGCAGCATGCACTATGCTTAATAAAGTATACATTGCAACATAACATTAAAATTCATAATACTTTGTTCATAATATCTGACATTCTTTATCTCAGTGAGATAAGAAATACGAAATGTCAAATTCAAATATGACAGATGTATTAAAACAATTAAATTGACACCAGTGCGTAAACATTATTTCGATTTTTTTGTGAAGGTGTATTTAAGGTAAAACTCATTTTTGTGATGAATTTTCTTTTTTTGAATTTTTTTTAAATTTTTTATATGCTGTAGGAGCTCCTGAAGCAGTAACTAATATAACTACAGACTTGAGATTCAATGAAATAGTGCAAATTCAGTGGGACGCTCCTTACTCAATTGATATTCCTACAACTGATCCAGACATAACCTATTGTTTATATATTTACAATTCATCAGATGAGTTTAATATATTGTATCAAAGGTGTAATATTAAAAATTCTTCTCATGAATGTGAATCATATCCGGAATTGCTAGCTTGTGCCAAATATCAAATAGTAATTGTAGCTTACAACCAAGTAGGAGATAGCAATAAAACATCAAAAATTGTGTCCTACTCAGGTAAAAGTAAAGGTTAAGTTAAGTGTAAGAAGCTATGGCCAATTAATTACTCAAAAATGAAAGTAAAACTTTATATTTATTATACAGCATTACATGTTCAAGATTTCTTTAGAATTTCGAATATTTGATCATTTTTGGTTTGAAGTATTTTAGCCGAAATGTAAATGAAATTAAAAAAAACAGTTGCTATCATGTTATAATTATATCATTAAAATTGAGGCTTTATGTGACATCTTTTGTAATAGCTTAATAATTCAACAATAAAACATTTTAAAGAAAAAAATAAAAGTATACTAAGCTTCATTGTTGAAGTATTTTAAATGTTATGTGATGTCATTGTGTGATGCAACAGTTCAACTCCTTTTGCAACAGGTGTTGAGCAGGTTAGAGATTTTTTCTTCACCGTATATTGATGATTTTGTAATATTTTCTATTGATTGGGTTCATCATTTAGGTCATATTGGTGCTGTTCTCTAGCTAGACTTTCTGAACATGGGTTATCTGTTGAATCGTCAAAATGCTGTTGGGGTTCTACACAATTTGAGTTCTTAGGGTTTTGTTGTTGTAAACAGTTGTTTGGGTATACCAGATACTAGAGTTCAACAGTTTAGAGAATATGTCTGACTGAAGATGATTCATCATCTGCACTCTTTCTTGGTATTGGCTACATTTTATTCTCATTTCATTTCTCACTTTGCAGATTAAATTTCTACATTGACCAAAACATGTTAGCTTCAAACAAATCATCTAGACTCGTAAATTAGACAAGTGACATGGCAGATGTGTTCAAGTGTATCATTTCTTGTATTTGTGATTTTTCTTCTTAGATTGTCCCTGTTTTATCAGATTCATTTTATATACTTACTGATGGATCTATGTTTGGAGTTTGTTGTGTACTGTGTGTATAAGAATGGCCAGTGGATGCCAGCTGCAGTGTAACATGTTTATCACAATTGAAATAAGAATGTTTATGCTTGAAGACTATACATTGGATATTCCACATTTATTCAGTGATTTTGTGACACCTCAACTCTGTAACTGCAATCATAGAGTAGCCATAATTAACTTCTTTATAATAAGAATAATTTGAGAATTTTATGGAATAATACATGATTTTCTGTAATAATAAGATTTTTGGAATAAAAAATAGAAAAATTCTAAAAATTTTGAGCATAATATTAACCATAATTCAACAATTAAACATTAAAAAAAAAATAAAGCCCTAACCATAATTCAATACTAAACATTTTAAAGAAAAATAAATAATAGGCTTCAATAATACTTTGGAATAGTGAAACATTGAGTCAATTGTATGGATTTAATGGGAACCTTTTTTTCGGCATCTTGTACTTTAAAGTCAAAATTATAATAATAACGTTTTTCTAGAATGTAAGTTAAGTGGAATATATGGAAATTAAGTAGAATATATAAATTGGTGGTTAATTAAAGATCACATTATAGAGCTTTATAATGACGATAGAGAATATTTTGATTATACCATTTATCTGTCTTGTATTTAAGCTACCTTGTATTATAATGTTGAAATTTAAATCTACTGAATAAAGAAGTCATAGACATTGAATGAATAAGAGGAAAATGTGCATTTAGTTATAGCTATTTCCTTAAGAATTCAGCTGTAAGCATTATAAATAATAAGAATAACATTCGTATGAAGTCAAATGTTGTTCTAACTAACAAAAATACTGATGAATTATTAATATAATCAATATTATAATAAGAATAGGACTTGATAAATTACTCGGATATCCGGCTAACAGTATATCTGAGGGATGTTTAAACTTTGTCCAATTATTTCCAAAGATTAAAACAACATTCAAAACTTGAGCTAATTTTTTTTCTGGTTTGTGTACAGCTTTTTAGTCAAGGTGATTTTTAAGCTTGTTTAAAATGCATAACAAGTAGATTATGTTGTAATCAACTTTTATACCAGTCGTGGTAGTTAACATTTTTTACTCTTCCTTAGATCAAGCCAGTACTTATAATATTATTCTAAAACCTTTGTAGTTGCACGTTATAATTTTTCTGAAAAATCATTTTTTTAATCTATTCTGAGAGTTGTTTGTCAGCATTATGTTTTAGTTTGTTTATTATTATGTTATTGAATATGTAGAATCAAACAGAGTTGATGACGTTGAAGTAATTGCATATGGAAATAGAATTAAAATGATTAAAGCTGTATTTGTAAGTTATATTCCTATTAGATTATACATATTATAATTATGTGTAATATTATTTCTAGAACCGGAGTATTTGTACAATAGATGCAATCATTATACTTGACTATGAGAGTACATCTATTATTGAAACTGAAGATCATTCAAGAATTATCAGATTCACATTGGAGGATAACAAGCATTACCACAGTGTGTCTCTAAGAAGTCATCTTAATAACATTTCACTAGGATCTCTTAGTAAGAGAAGTGTGTATATTTAAATATAGAATATTATTGCTGTATTTATTGCATGACTGGAGTATAATGCGGAGATATGTCACAAGCAGGCTAATATTTTTTCATCAGCTGCAGGAAAGTGAAAATAGAGTTTGAGAGTGAAATATTTCACCATGTAACTCAAATGAGTAAGATTGGTATGTTTTAAAGTTGGCTCTCATTGTTAGTTTACTCACATACTGAGCTTATATTTTTAGCAGATGCATTTTGACTAGCGGGATTTGAATAATTTTTAGGCATTAAAACAAATCAAGTTATACCTTCATCTGTACCCTGGATATTGTACCAGTGTAGTTGATGGTAATGAGCTTTACCAGTGTGATAACACAGTCAGATATCTTGAGTTATCCCACAGGTCATGAATTATTAATACTATTGTTAAGGAATCTAGCAAAAAAATAGATATTGTATGTACATCTTACGTATATTTTGGCCTAACCCCAAACTGAGTAACATAAATGAATGACATTAACATGATGAGTACATTATGACATACGCATGTTAACAACTCCACTGAAATGTCTTAACAAAAAAAAAATAATAACTACAAAATAATATTTTAATTTTTTTTGTCCTACAAAGTTAACTAAACTAGTGGCAGTTTCAAACTCAAAAGTTGATGACTGCATATAATAACTAGACAACTAGTTTTGTTTAACAGTTGACACTTTCTTTTCTAAATCAAATTATTGTTTTTGTGTACTTTTTACGGACCTTGCTTGTGGAATTCGCCATTGTTTAATTATGTCATGAAGACATATTGCTGTTGATCATTCCTAACACTATCACAGTTCCGAATAATTTATACATGTTTTGAGTAATATTAATATCCTGATTTTAGTATAGAGCAATTTATTGCTTACACTTTTCACCAAAATCATCAAACATGTATACGAAATATGAATCCAGTATATTTTTAAATAATAACTATGTCACTAGGAATTCCAATAAACAAATTATTATTGGCTACTGGTCTGTTATATTTAAATTAACATAGGGAATTTTAAAAACATACATACAATATATTATAGTATGTATTACTTTAATTCGAGTGTGATGATATGGCAAAATATTTCATGAGCTGTCTAATTTATTTTCATGAAATAAATAGTTATTTCATGCTAGATATTGTCATGAAAGTAGTTTGTACTAGGGTGGGTAATTACTGGTGTAAAGTTGGCCTTGAAAAACTAGCTAGGGGCTCCCACATTACCCAGCTGACATTTTAGCAGCTGCGTCTAAACTGGCCACTTAGGCTTCCGTAAAAACCCAGAAAACTGATAAGCCAGGCATGTTATTATGTAATCAGCTTCCTCAAAATAACAGTGAGGTAATACCATGTGAAAACTTGAGTTATCTCACTGGTCACATACCCAAAAATAACATTGTGATGATATCTACCTTGTAATATATATATATAATTATATATATTATGGAAACTGTCAATTGTTGATTTATTACAGGTACCTTTGACGTCAGAAATGTAAATGCCACTCGAACAATTGATGGAGTAAATGTCTCTTCCACATTTATCAATGGAACACGAGCAACAGGTGTTCTATATGTATTTTGGATAAACGGACAAAATTTATATAGACAATATCAACCATATTTTTATCCTGTAAAAAAAGAACAAGCAGAAGCTGGGTTTTACTTTGTAAATCCTTCTTATCTCTATAACACTATTTCAGCTTATGATATTGAGTATAACAATAAGATTTATTCAGGATTACCTGCTGCAGAAACTGAAATTATAACTCATATAATAGAAAATGAGAGAGGTTCTGAATTTACAGGTAATAAAGTAATCGAAAAAATAATAAATAAATTCCAGTTAAATAATTAACTATTAGAAATGCTTGTTTGAGTATTATGTGACTTAATGGTAGCAAATTGTTTCTAGTCAAAATTTTATAACCAAATAGGCGTGATCTTAATATTCTTAAACAGTTGATTACTGAAAACCACTATTGCATCTTAATTGAAATTTCTGACCAGATATTTGCTTTCAATATGCTTTTAAAGAAATACTTATTTAAAAGCTTGGAGTGGTTAAAGATGTGATATAGTGTAAACTCTTTACTACATTAATAATTTCCCCTTCAGTTTATAATAATTAAAACTTCTTTTTTGGTTTCTATTTAATTCTTTTTTGCAGATCTATCCATTCACGTTAATGATGATTGTAATTTAAATATTAAAAATTTTACTTTGGAAGTATTCTGTATGTGCAGTGATAACTTCCAAATTATACTAATAAAGACTTCTGATTATCTTCATATGAAGTATTTACACACATTCAGTGGAAGTTGTAATTTATTAAATAATTACACACTTAATTTTAGTAGTAATTACTGGGTGACTATCTTTCATGAAAGCATGGAAGGAATTTTTCAAGCTGACATTTTATATTCTAGTGCAGTAAATATAGATGACGGTTTACCTGCGTCAACTTTAATTGAAGTAAATGTCACAACCAGTACAAATATAAATATCATTAGTAAGTTATTAGTAATGATATTTTATATTATATGTATATAAGTGAATTTGTTTGTTTGTCATGTAGTTATTGTGACTACATCAATAACGATACTTTTATTAACTGTCATCATGTTATTTGTAACAATCTTCAAAATTATAACAACTAAAATGTAAGTTTTTTTTTAACAACACAGTACTTTTTTCATATATATATGACCTTATATACAATGTATAATATATATAATATATTAAGTAGACACGTATGGAAAGTAAGTATCAAAACATTAGAGTGATATGCTATCAATTAGAAATGAATTATCCAAAATTTTCTGGTATTATTTTTTAAACTAGATACATATATTAGAAATTAAGAACTTTAATAAAATTAGAGAGGGTACCTGTTTACTGAGTTAAAGGTTGTATCATAGGTACAAGCAGGTAATTGTATATCTTGTATATTTAGCTTTTAGTCAATTCAAGGGATTGCTCTCATACTATACGACAAAAAGTACATTCAAATAGATAGTTCACTGCCATCTTTCCATTCTCGAAATTATCTACTAGCTACTATAGAAAAATATGGAGAAAATCTAGCTGCACTTAGCTAACAAGAAAAATATAATAAATTTACATTATTGCAATAAAAATAATGTTGTAATTATTGCAAAAGAATATGTATATTACTTGTTGTTTTTTTATATTTGGATGTTAAATGACATCCAAAAATGCATTCAACTACAATTATTGATGTCACTTTATAACCCTTAAATATTGTGTACAGAAAAAGTAATAGTCTCAGTAAAAGAAATGAGACTTCGTTGAATACAAACTTATCAAATGATCAAATTTCACACGTCAATAATAATACTTCAGAAGTTATTTATGAAGAAATACAAGACATTAAACCAGATGATTATCAGTTAACTACCTGCTCAGCTTATGGGATAAGCTCAAAGAAGTGACTGAACTTAACATTTATACATAGTGTTTTCAAGTATCTAGAATACTTTACATTTACTCATTTAATTAGCTAGGAAGGTGAACAAAGCAAATTTGAAGAGATTTCTTTATAAATAGGTGTTTGAATTTTATGTAGTTTGCTTTCAATATTTTCTTATTATGAATATTATTTAATCCTGTTTTCTGAACACGTCAAATTGAAATGCTATGTCCTTTAGGGTAATAGTGACACTTTAATGTTTTCAAACTAAACTTACCTAAAATCACAGCAATAAATTTGAATTGTTCATTCAAATAAGCCTTTGAGATGAGAGTCAATACACACAATTGTGATTTATAATAATGATTATTATAATCAACACAAAAACTTGCCATCATGTGATGCTATACATGATATTACTATAACAAAACAGGAAGTATTTTTGTATAAATCATGTTTATTCACTATTGATGAGTAAATTCTCCTAAAACTTTCAACATTCATAAATTTATTATCATTATGTGCTTGGTGACACTATTCTTCTTTCCCAATCTTTTACCTGTTTGCTCAAATATTTACTTACTAACTCTCTTTACTGCTTGATACTCAATTTTCTGTTTGCCCACTCTTTTTCCTTCTTGCTTACTCTCTTACCTACACAATGTTTCCTGCCTAGCTCAACACACATGGACCTTTAATGGCTTCTATATTTCCAAGGGAATTGGAAGGTAATATTGATTGGTATGGCCATAAAGCACCCTATAAATTAGGAATTGCTAGCTAATTAAAACAATAATTTATTACAATTAAGTCTTGCCTCACTAAACCACTATTGCGAGGTTTATGGTTTGTTAGTTATTATAGTTTATACTTTCATTAGGATCGCTAAGAGGCAGTCCTTGCCTGGCTAGACACTTCCATGTATATTCTGTAGATTATGTGGATATTTATTGAACATGCTTAAATGATTATACCTGCATTTGAAGGATTAGAAACACTAAATACTTATTTAATATGACTTATTTCCTGTTGCATCTTGATAATCATTAAAAATGTTTATCTATACAGAAACGTGTGATTTTCTTCAATTAAAAAAGGTTAGCACATAGGAACACCAGACCATTAATTAAAGGGTAAAAGTGGTGAAAATCCTTTTTTTCTGCAAATACCAATAAAAATATTAAGTATAAACATGAATGACTCAAAACCTTTTTACTCAAAACTAAGTGGATGTTTCATAATAGCACCATCTTTACAGCTAATTAACTTCCTTAAAATTTACTTCTGGAGTGGGCTGGGCTTCATTATGTCGCAAAAAAGGTTTCTTATCTAAGCTTTGTATGCTTAGGCTGGAAGTCTTATTAGGTTGCAGCTATGTCTCTTTTGGCTGGGACTATTGCCCTTTAGGATAGACTATGACTTCATAGGCTGGAACTATTATTTTGTTTTTTAAGTAGGAACTATGGCTTCTACGTCAATGCTATAGCTTTTTATAGGCTTAGTTGCCTTCTTGTGCTGTAACAGAATCAATAGAAAATATATATATATATATATACAATTAGCCATGTGTACAAATTTCCTAAATTTTGTCATACAGAAGCTAGGCAATAAATTATTAGGTGATCTCAGTTTGTTGGCAGCTCATCTTAAATGATTATTGTCTTGTTAATCCAGTCTGAGCACACAAAATTGGAGTTGGAGAGTTTGTTGCTTGGTGAGAAAAAATGGTCAATACTCCATCAAAAATAGCTATATATGTGATGTCTGGGAAATATGTACAGCAGGATTATAGTCTAGTCGAAATTGTTTTGTAGTAGCCTCCAATCTAGATGTTTAGTTTAAGTTCCTCAGTACTATCATTATCTCATGCAATATGCTGTGTTTGTCCGTACTGGTGCATACACATTGGATGAGCAAGATCAAAATTTCTTCCTGAATTTATAAAAAAAATAGATAGCTAACTCACACATCAAAAAATCAAGGTTTTTGAACTGCCAAGGTTTTTGGAAATTACTCCCTGCACTGTCATGGCTGCAAAAATCACTTTTTACTGTTAAAAATAGTCCCAGTTTAAAAGTTATTGTTCAAGCCTACACAACAATAGCTCAAACCTAAAATACCACATAGTCCTAGTCAAAAAAGCATTATAGTATACAACTAAAAAACATAGTCTAAGCCAAAAAAACCACATGATCTCAGCCTATAAAGTCTAAGCCTAGAAAGCATAGTCCCAGCCTATGCGTCACTAACGTAAACATATTTTGTTGGCACCAAAGGGTTAACTGACAATATGCCATGTTTTTACTTTCTAAAACATAAAAGTTATCTCGGTCATAAACTGAATTAAGCATATATAACTGACTCATTTATAACTCCTTCATTCTCTTCATAGTGTTGTGTGTAATAAGGTGCTTGCAGGACCCAATGGAAATTGCCCAAACAGACACTTGAAACCTTACTTCTTCAGATATTGCTTAATGTAATGTTGTCTGGTGAATCTCAGTGCTAGGTACATTCTGTTTCATTATGCATTATTATGCAATTGCCACACCCACACCTCAGAAAGCAATTAACAACTATAGTCTCATTCTTACTATATTGTGCTAGCCTACCTATCTAAAAGCCTAGGTGAAGAACCTCCATCAGAGTTACTATCTCATGCAGATATCTGCTTTTGTCTGCAGCTACTATTGGTTCATACAAAAATGGAAGAACTTCATGAGATCACTTCCAGATTAAATATTAATTAATAAATGGCTTGTACTTCAAAAATTTAAGGTTTCTGAACTGCAATGACTGTTGAAATCACTGCCTGTACTGCTATAGCAGACAAAATCACTCTTTACTGTCAAAATCCATAGTCCCTGACCCCGTCACTTAATTAGTTTTGAGGTATTATCAGAAAAAAATTTCACCGCAGTTTACCCTGTAATTTTTCGCGCAGACTTTGAAACTTTCTTAACGATACTTACCAACTTTGTTTTTATTGAACTTTAGTCTTGATTAAACCGTCAATTCATGAGACATGACCTGACTGGCTTGTCTCAGTGATGGAGAAAACTTGCGCAGCTTATGGGTGCCACAATAGTCACAGAAAGGGTTCAAATTTCCAGCCGATAAAAAGCTTCGAAAAGTTTGGACTCTCCAAGTTCGGAGGACTAGAGCACAATTACCTTTATGGGAGAGTATAGAGGTTTTAGATGGCTAGGCAGCTTACAAGTCAATAAAGTTATATTCCACAACATTTTTTTTATCACTATCAGAAAACAGGCTCCTATTACTACCTCATGGCTAATTCTAATGGATATTGAGAAACAATCTGAACTCCAAACCTCCCCGAGAATTTTAGAAAAAGTGATTGTTAAAATGTTAATAAAAAATCAAAAGGAATTAAATTAACATAATCTATAACAATACAAATAGAGCAATGATAAAAATATTCCGATTAGCTTACTGTCAATGAAAAACTAGAAAATTTACAGGGTAACATGCCTATTCTTCTCCCTCAAAAATGCCAAGAATTGCTTGCTGCTTCATTTCAAATATGACATTGTTCAATTCATGGTTGTAATTTTAAAAGCAGTGACCTTCCTTCTCAAAGTACTGGGCAACACATTATGAAATTCAAACTGGGAGTTTTATTCTTATAAAAATTAAATTAAGCACTTTTCTCAATTGGTTTCAAATATTAATCCTGTTTTCCCAATGTGTTTTTGTAACTTTGAATGCAATTTTAAAACTTGAAATTTAATGTTTCGCACTTTCTACCTGATTTTACAATTCATCCTTGCTAGAAGCAATATACATGTGTATAAGTTACACTACAATGTATACGTAGGTTACACCATGACATGGAGGTTGGAATGGGATTTACACAAGCGAGGGCTGAAGGCCCGAGGATAGCGTAAATCACATACTGACGTAACAGAGGGGTGCAACTGACTTGTGCCATGGCTCTAGGCTATAGGAGACACATAACTAGTGATGTGCTTGAGCACAAATGGCGAGGGAGCCTAAAGACTATACTATTTTGATATGAATGATTTCTACTTCTAACACTGGAGCTACTGAAAATAAGGTCGAGTTTTTTAATTACGCATACACTGTAAAGGAATTTCAGTACCATAGTAACAACTCGCTGCAACTGTTTGAATTGAAGGAAAATAACAACAACAAAACAATACACGTTATTTAAACGTTTTCTTTGTGATATTATTTAGCTAAATAGTGGCTGTAAAGCACATTGCTTTGACACAACTGGACATACACCTATACAAGACTTACCTCCGCGGTTAGTCTAAGTGGACAATGCATTTTCAAGTAAATACTGCTGCGTATGGCTTATAACCATGCAAGAAATGGTACAAAAATAAATAAAAATAAAAGGGGCTACACCACCCCATCTCGGGAAGGAGGGAGGGTGGGGAACCGGTGGAGCCATAACGTAGAGTTCCCACGCCAAAGTGAAATGGTTAGGCTGTGAAAGAGGTTCCTGGTGGTGGAGTGAAGATCTATACCATAGCCGCGGTCAGAAATAGCTCTACAAATGTCTTTGACAATGGTTATGGTGTCATGAGCCAGGCCGCCCAGAGTCTCTGCAACTACAGGGATGCACTCAATGCCAGCTGAGCGACATGAAGGGAGGTTGGAGGCCAGTTTCCGCTGGACTCCCACTTGGAGGGCATGACCTGGGGTGAAAGCCGCCTCAGCGACCAGCTGCTCCTGGAGAGGGCTGATTACGTGGATGTCGAGGGCCGCAGGTCGACCAGAGGTCCAATGAGGGAGGTAGACGTCTGCTGGACGGGTCTGGGAGCTGGCGACTAAGCCAAGGACTTAGTTATTTGAATTTTTTACTTCTGGTTTTTAAAAAATGGCAATTTTAGTTTTGGTTATTGGCTTGTAGGTAATAGCTATTACAGTATTTAGCTAATGATTTTAGTCCTGGTATATTTTACTGGAATGTTATTTATTTAGTTTAGCATTGGCCTCCTTTATTTTGGCTTATTCACTTCATTCAGTAGTTTTGGTTTTTGTTTACAATGATAATTTTAGTTTTAGTTTAGTTAAATTCAACTGTATACATGTATGAATATTAGTTTTAGTTTTGTTTATTATAGTACCCATGAAGTTTAGTTTAGTTATAATTATAGTTAAGTAGCTAATAACCTAACTAAAATTAATTTTAGTATTAGTTAACCAAAGCAACACTATGTAGCCATCCTTGTGTGAATATCAATGAAGAACCTAATAGCTAGCTAGCTATATCAAAATAAGCTGTTCAATATGTGACTTGTCAATTATGCTTTAGACGTAGACAAGTATTGTTGGTAAAGGGGACTTAGGATGCTGGGACACATCTGCCCATATTATTTAATTAAAATCACATTTTTGCAAATATCTCTGTAATGACAAGTTTGCCCAGAGGTAAAAAAACACCATAGCCATTAAAAATGTGCAAGTGAGGACCACTCTCACATACACTTTGGAAAAGTATCTGCAAATCACTTTCAAGAAACGAGATCACTATTGTCAGTACAAGAATCACTATTTTGATGCATAATTAAAATGCTTGGACCTCTAACATTTTACATGATGCATGCAAATAAAGCTTTTTTTTCTAAATAATGTTTGATGTGAGGTTTGTCAATTAGCATTTAAATTTTCAAATTATTTGTAAAAATTATTCAATCGAAGATAGTTTGAAAAATACAATGTTAATCCACAAACCCCATCAATCATTGTTAATATAGAAAAATCTATATTGGCACTATGCAAAATATCAGAGCTCCAAGTATTTTCATTGTGCAGAAATAGCAGCCCCTGTACTTGCAATAGTAACCCAGATTCTTGAAAGTGGCTCAAATTTGTTTCACGCTGACTGCCTTTATAAGTAACAGTATTAGAGAATACATCCAAAAAACAAATTGGATAGTAGAAGATATAAGGGACTATAATTATTAGCTATTGGCAGGAAAAATACAAGACTTTTAAAAAAAATTGCTGCATTGTGCAGTATGAATTGCTTATTCATGGTAGCTAGATAGTTTATTTAATCATATTAAACTTTAAGATTTGCTAATTTAAGCCAATTAGACATTTTATGAATGCAAGTATTCTACCTAATATTTATTATATATTGTCAAAATTAGGGGGGCTGAAGCCCCCCCCCCCCAGCCCCTCCTGTCTACAGCCATGCAGGGAATGATGTTCCCCCTCCTTCATGTCACCTCTTTAATGAATAATGTCTAATTTAAGACATTTTACTAGCAGTAACTGTACAACTATTCAATTTATGCTGCAACAGATGCCATTGTTGTATAACAAAAAATGTTGTAGAACACATAATTAAGTACAAACACTACAGTTTGGGAAAAGCCACTTTCCTTGCAGATCAGCCTTTGAAACTCTTAAACACTGATTGGTGTGATACCATGTTAAACACTTGGTGCACCTCCCCCATTCCTCCAATGAATGAATTCCCTCTGGAAGTCGGCAAATACAGTGCACTTCAATGAAGTCAACAGCAACTATTTTAGAAAGGGCACGTCTCTCTTTCTGTAATGGAAAGAGTGCCATCTTTCCTTCTTCAAGACATCGATACAAATGACTCCTCATTTTCTTTTGATCATAAAAGAATTTTCCTGGATCTTTTTTAAAAGAAAGAGCAGTCGCATTGGCTATTGCAAAAAGCCCACAATCAGATCCTCCTGCCTGAACTTGTGAATCCATGAAATTTAGACGAATTTTAGGAGCATTACTGTAAAGCAAAGAAGCTACCTGGCTTTTTACATGTTTTCCTGCGGAGCGATATACGCTATCATAGACTGACACTATTGGGAGTGGGCAGCCAATAGTAGTCACTGTTAGCCAGTGACCATTGCAATTGTTCAAAATTTGTACAAACTCATTGTGCTCCACATTAAATGACAAAGCCACTCCACATGTCACATCTTGGAAGCCTGAAATTTCAGGACAACTTTGCTTCAGCAGCTGTTGAGCAGCATTGATAATATTGTCATTTAGCCAACCTAATGGATTAAGCAACAACTTCTTGTCTGCTTCTGTCAGCTTAAGGTCAGGAAGCCAATATTGAAAATTCTGGTTTGTCTTCACAACATATTCTTCAACCTCAATAATGTCGGAATGCACAGTACTGTCCATATTAGCTCGCTTTTGTTTTTTGGGTGATGTCATGGATGATTCTTGCTGTAATGAAGACGAAGGTGAGGGTGGATGCAGTAAGGGTGCAGCTGAAGATGGCAGGGGTGGGACTGAAGATGGCAGGGGTGAGGCTGAAGATGGCAGGAGTGGGGCTGAAGATGGCAAGGATGGTGCTGAAGATGGCAGGGGTGGGACTGAAGATGGCAGGGGTGGGGCTGAAGATGGTAGGGGGGTGGGACTGAAGATGGCAAGGGCGAGGCTGAAGATGACAAAGGTGATGCTGGAGGGAGAAAATATGTTGTTTTAAATAATGAATAAGGGGTTCTTAAAATCCTAGCTATAAGCTATCTGTGTGGTTGAAGCAAGGTTCATTGAGGGATTTGATCTAACCCACTTCATACCAGTCCTCCCTTCATCCATCCAAGTTGAGCTCAAACTCAGACCGAAGATCTTTTCGCATTGCCAATTCCAGTGGTAAAACTGCTTTACTGCAAGAATAATAGTTGATTTTGTATTATACACCGTGGGACTGCCCTCCCCCTCCATAGGAAGAGATCAGAAAAAGAAGGGCTAGATGGGCTGGATAACTGGTTACTTCAAAGCCTATTAGACTCAATGGCTGAGGTTCACCAAACACATCCCCTTCCATCCCACAAACGCTATAGTTGCTTCAACACTTACCGACAATACATTAATTCAAATGGTGTATATTTTGAAGATTTTTGCTCAGAAGTTCTGTATGCAAACAAAACTCCTTCTAATTTGTCATCCCAGTCACTCTGATTGCTGTTGATATAATTTACTAGTGATCGCTGTAAGGTTTGATTAAACCTCTCTACCAAACCATTGGTTTGAGGGTGGTAGGCTGAAGAGATTCTGTGTACTGTTTTTGTCATAGAGAATAGCTTGTCGCTCACTTTGTTCACAAACTCTTTGCCTTGATCAGAAATTACAACATCACTACAACCATGTCTACAATATAATTTAAATCAGTAATATTAAATAAGGACATAATACATAGCATCATACCTGCACATCATCTTATACAAAAATTGTGCTACTGAATTTGCACTCTTATCAGGAAGAGCTTCAGCCTCAGGCCACTTCGAAAAATAATCGACTAAAGTAACTATATATTTATTTCCCCTTCAGTTCTTGGCAGTGGACCAATTAGGTCAATTCCAACGTATAAAAACACATCCCACCAACATGTTTTTACACAAATGCACTAACATTATTTCTTACCATATTCCACACTTTTGTTTCACCGGAATTGGGTGTAAAGGGGCTGATGATTTCTGAAACTTGACGTCATTGGTGCGTTGGCAAACCTCACATTGCACGACATAATTTTTCACATCAATCCACAATGTCTTCCAATAAAAGCGTCGAGAAACTTTTTTGGTTTTGTCTCTTCCCAGGTGTCCACCTATTATATTTATTTTACAATAGCCGAACTCATTTCATTTGCAATTGCTGACATTTTATGTGATGTGAGTCAATTATATAGAGTTTCATTTATAACGCCGAAATACATAAAAGTATAAGGTGGTTGTTAGAATAAGAAAGGATTGTTGCTCCTCAAACTTGCATTCTCAGAGTAAATTGGCCTTGCATTTATTACAGAATTTTCACAATACTTATTTATTTTATTTAGTTGTTTAACTCGAATTTTTATTTTTTATTTATTTATTTATTTATTTATTTTTTTTTATTTTTTTTTTTTTTGACCTGGAATTTCCTCCACTCCCCCCCCCCCCAGGTGGAGGAAATTCCAGGTCTACCCCCTACTCTCTATGAAATTCTGCTCATATGCACTCTAAACCAGTATTTACTTTCCAGTTTCCCTGTGTCTGAGTTGATGCTCAAGCACAATGTATTCAAATTTTAGTTCATATTTAAATGAATGGCAACACCTTATACAACTACTTTTATCTACAATATCTTCAGTGCCAGTCTTTGAAAATGCTGCAGCAAAATTATTAGATGCAATTTAAATATCTGTGTTGCCATGGCATAAGAAATATACATTAATTTACATTTGTAGTCACAGGTAAAGTATAGTCTAATACAATATTAATGTTTCACCTTCAAGGGATGAATGGCAGCTTTGAAGAACTTGGTCAACTTCTGAAGGAGTCCTCACTACTTGTCTCCAACCGCACTCCTTTCCCTTGTTTCTGGAGTAGTAGAGTACACCTCTCTCCACCTACAGGAAATACAAACACTAATATTTCTACTGAATAAGAAAAGCACAATTAATAATCTAAACAACAAGCATTAAGAATAAACTTAATTAAAAAAAAAAAAAGGATTCAGGGTTGTCCATAAAGCACTGCCTCTTTAGCAATTCCTTAAACATGATTACATATACAAAATTATAAACATAATGTTATTTCACATACCAATGCAGTGATTTAGGGACGTAAAATCATCATGATTTACATGACTTTTCTCTTTGCCTTATTTTGTTTACCAATCATGACAGGTAGAATTAATGTTTCTTGTTTTCATAATTTTTGGCCAACCACAATTTTTTCTATCATTGTTCCCCTAACTTATTTAAGTCTAATAAGTCTAATAATTCCTGAATAATGGTCTAAAATTATATGCAACTCATAACATCCAGTTGAATCGAATTAATACTTAGTTCACCTTCAACAGGCTTCACCTCTTACCTTATAATTTGCCAGAGCCTTCCTACGCAGGATTTTCTTCTCATTCTTTGTATACCCAGAAGGATAAGCCCCAGTAGTGAGGTAGTCAAAAACGAAGCCATACAAATCGGCCATGATTCAGCCAGAGGAAGACTTGCCACGTGCGTGCGGAAGTTTGAGTATCGTAAACAAGATTAAGGGGAAAAGGGAGGGGGGACATTATTCACTGGGGGGGATATTATTCACTAGTGAATACTGTCCGGGGGGGACACTATTCACGGGGGGACAGTATTCACTCCGACACCGTAACCGTAGTTCCGTTACATTTTTTCCGTGGGCGATAATCGGTGGCGGACGATAGGAATTACGCTAACAGGTCGTAGCAACTTTTTGTTTCTTGAAAAGCAAGCGTTTTAGCAGGAATTTTCTCACACTTCTGCGCTTAAGTATAAAGTAAGGCTTGTAGTTTCAGAATAAACTGTAAGTCTTGCGTAGGTATGTTCAGTTGTTTGAAAGTATTGTGCGTTACAACTACTATTAAGAATATCACAAAGAAATTTTTAAATAACGTGACTTGATTTTGTTGCTTCTTTTTCAATTCAAACAGTTGAGGGGAGTGGTTACTATGGCATTGAAACCCCTTCACCGTATATGCGTAATTTAACAACTCGACTTTATTTTAGTAGTTTGAATAACAATAGTATAGTTTAAGGCTCTCTCGCCATTTGTGCTCAAGCACACCTCTAGTTATATGTTACCTAACTAGGGCAGGCTCGCTAGATATTTGTGCTCAATTACACCTCGAGTTTATACGGCGGAGACGGGTATGAGCGGTACTTCGCAAATTAAGTCCAGCCTGTGGGGTCCGGTCCGATTTTTGTCAGACCCGAAGTTTGCGGACTATCCGGTCGTCCAGGGAGAAATGTATCCGTATAAATGTAGTACCTAAGTCAATTTAGTGTCAGTTTTCAGCAAAATTGCAGAACGATGGCAGAAGTTGAAGAAATAGGTGACCTTATTAAAGAGGCGATGAAGGAATTGCGGATAGTGCAGCTGATGATGCTGAAGGTGAGGAAGATCTTAACCCTGCCGAAAAAGAAGAGCTTGATAATGAAGCAGAGGAAGCCAAGAAGGAAGTCAGCAGCATGAAGGAATCTGCTAACGAACTAACAAAATTAGAAAAAAATGGTATTTTAAAGAAATTTGCAAAGTTTATGTTAGAACAGGTTGCCATAGCAGCTGTCTTTACTGGTGTTAGCTATGGACTTAACAAGTTGATCATATATTTAAAAAAAAAGGATGGAGGTGTTGTTAATAAAGAAATGAAAGAAAAGTGGCTAAAATTAAGGCTTTGAGTGCTTTACTGTCCGACATCAATACTACTTCAAAGAGTCTCACAGAGTGGCTTAAAGCTCATCAATCAGATTCTATAACATTGGATGGAATCAGTATGCCACTGATCGATATTTTCACAAAATATACGACTGAAATGCAAAAAGTAAGTCTTTGTTTAAATTATGCAGTGCTTTAGACTGTGTATTTATTTACTATAACTATAGAGTTTGACAGTCAGCTTTAATGTGGCAAAAGAATTAACGAAGAAAAATGAACATGGAAAGGTCAAGTTTTTAACTCTTACAGCTGGCCAGATATCCAAAGTTATTACAAGCACTGAAGATTTCATATCAGCTCTTGAAGACTTTCTCAAGCTTGCCAAAGAGAAGGAACAAGATTTTCCACAATTGAAGAGCATACCTCTCACCAAGGAGAAAATCGATAAACTCAACTCAGAATTAAAGAAGATCAAAGACTTACCTTTCTGATTATAATAATAAAAAAAACATAACTATTCTTAAACTTTATTAGCAGTAGAAGTGTGATGTGTAGCTACATAATATTATAAATTTTAGTGTGTTAGTTGTTGTGATCAAGAATATAACAATTTAGTTTTAGTTTTCCTTACTGCTGGAGGTCCAGCTAACAATAGTTTTTGCAAAACATCTATTAAAGGTTAAATGGTCAAATATTATTGGACATTATTTTATAGTAGCTATTTGTGCAATACTAAAATAGGACTCCCTAGTCCACTAATACAAATCTTTTAACTGCATCATAAGGATAACGTATCAATGTGATTCACATGCAATGTAATAAAACATTAGTCACAATGGCTCGGTTAACAACAATAATTTAGTTAGCTACATTATGAGGGAATTTAATTTTTTTATTAGTAACTTCAAACTAAATTTCAGTATCTTGCAAGTCACTATGATTCTACCACCGCTTCAACTGATTTATGGTTCATGATAAATTGCATGGTCAGCAGCAGATGATGATGGTATGTACAGGCCACTTATAAAAAAATCCGAGCTATTAAATGTTCTTAGTTTGGGAATGCTACTTGAGTGCCTTATCTATTATGGAGCAACTATGTGCAGTTTTGATTTATATATTATTATAATACAAGATGCACAGTGTTTGGCAATGTCTAACCAAATTAACCACTTCCATTCTCTGAGATTACTTAATTATCTATAGCATAGCGTCTTTGCTCCTCACAACATATCCTGCCCATTCTACACTTTCTGCTTAAGACTATACATTCTATACTAATGAGATCAATTATGTGAGCCTTCAATTTACATTAAATATGAAAGAATGGTATAAAGATCAGATGAATTAACTACATTTATAACTTCATTTGATAATACTTCGTCTTTCCTGTGTTCTCTTACTAACCTAAATGTTTTCTAAGCCACTAATATTGAAGACAACTCAGCTGTATTTAAAAATGGAAATGTGCGAGAAAAAATGTAATGCCTGATACCCATCAATGCATACAAATACCACTGTTATTAACTATTTCATTGTTAGGACAATTTTAATAGGTTTTTTGTATGTTTTTTTGAGGTGAATTGTATATATGCAATTAATACAACAATAATGGATTGGTGAAAAAGGACCTTATTCACATGCCAACGGGCTTCACATGCAGTTAAAAATGAATTTTTGGTTCAAAGGAATATTTATTTTGACAATTATCAGTCAATAACTGTGAGGAGATCAGAAATGTAGCTAATGTGGACAAAAAATGTATTCTATGAAGCTATTAAAAGCTCTCTTTGACTGTCTTGGGTTAAAGTTGGCTTCAATTTTTTTGAAGACATAGTGTAGCTGATGACCTTAGTTAATCCTTTGAAGTTCAGGCAAGAGATAATAATACACCAGCTGTTGTAAGCCAGATTGAACTTGGTAAAATAAACCTTCTTCAGACATCAGAAGCATTGTATTAAGCTATTTATTGTACTGATTATTATGTTTGCTATAATGTGCATCACATTTGAAATTATATTAATTAAAGTCATTCAATTATAATAATGCCACAACTGCTATTTAAACTGCCAAAAAGCTATATAAACAATACACCAGCTGTTGGAAGCCAGATTGAACTTGGTAAATACACCTTCTTCAGACATCAGAAGCATTGTATTAAGCTATTTATTGCAGCGATTATTATGTTTGCTATAATGTGCATCACCTTATGAAAATATATTTAATTCACTCAATATAAACTGCCAAAACAGTTATATAAACTGCTAAAACAACTATAAAAATAATTAATGCCTCTTTTTATTTATTGAAGTTCAACTTGGAAGGTATCTCCTTACACTCTCTTTTTGCTTTTATTTTTTATACACTTTATTATTGCTTCAATATTTGGAAATTTGAATCAGGAAATGCAAGCAAAATAATTAAATGATGAGCATTATTGTACATCTTTTTCAACCATTTTTAATGCAAACCTGATTTCAAGACCTCATTAATTAGTGTCCATTTTGGTGTAATATAATATTATTAATAATAATTATAATTAAATTATTAGCAATAATAATATTACTAGTTCATAATAACGTAAATATAGCCTATGGGTGAATTATCTCACTCTATCATCAGTAATGAGAGTAATAAGTCGCTTATTCTCTTTACAGCAGTATTTATACTGGGGTCAATAAACTCAGCTAAAGTTGGTTGTGTTACACTTCTAAGGGTCTCAATCACACTCCCAGGGAAAGATAACAACTTGGGAGCAGGTAAGTTGGGTAGGTATTGCTATATCTACCTGTGTATTTGAAGTTAATGAATGAACTTTGCAATTCTAAGTCTGATAATATCCTAGTGTTTGATATCATGTGATTTCTCAAGTGTCATGAACCTAAAATTGCTATAGTGAATATACGTAGCATGGAATATTATATATAATAAAATAATATATAGTATTCCATGTTAGATATAACTTACCATTGAATTTTTAAGTATATGACCCAACGAGATATCTAAAGATATCAAATGGGTGTTATCTCTTGCCATACTGAATGAGCTTATTACCCTAAAACATTCTAACAATTCATAGCAAAGAAACTTAGGCAAGAAGTTGAAATGTTGGGTTCTGTTAGAATGAGAAATATTAGAGATGTCCCAGCTCTTTAGTGAATGAAATTGAATTGTGGTCGCTGTCATGTTGCTGTGGAAGGTATGGATTGCATCAGTTAAATGCGGCCAGACAAAATTGTTATGACATATCTGAGTTACATTTTTTTGCTTTAATTTTAATTTTCCTTGAAAACGAATAGTCGATTATGCTTATAGACTACTCCATTGAATTGAGAATATACTGCTGAAGGGACACAATGTCTACAGGTAGCACATATTGTTTGGGTGGGAAAAATTTGATTCCCTAGAGGAAGTTTGTCATAATAATAGCACGGCCAAACTTTATTTCTGTATTACTGTACACTTTAAAATAGTCTTAGCATCAGTTTCAGTAAAAATGCACATATTGATTCATTCCCATTACCATAATAATGTATAGTTTTGATTTGACTATTCATTATGTCATCTACTTTTACTTCTGTATGTTCTTTTTCAAAATTGCCTGCCTCAGTCATTTTACCACCCATTTCTCTGTGATCTCCGTTAATTTGCATATGCTATTAATAGCTATGTACCTGCTTATTCCTTTAGCTATTTGCATTTATATCAGAACCCTCTGTGCACATCCTCCCGCTTAGTGCATCAGTTAATTTTCATTGTTTATAATGTATGTAGATCCTCTGGAATTTATTTCATATTGTAACGGACACTATGTATTATGTTCTACAATGATCGATTATATCTTCGATAGTAATAAACAGTACAAGTCTCCATGCTTAAAATAACCAGTGAATTATTTAGCAACAATAATAATAATGAACAACAACAACAACAACAAAAAAATTTGTAGCTATAAAAAATGATATAATAAAACTTGCTTTAACTAAAACTGGAACGGTCGAATATGCATGCCTCAAGGGATACTTTGTTTAACTAATTTGACGTGAATATTATTTTGAAACAGGAAGTAGTAGCTGTAATAAATTGAATTACAGTCGTAACTTCTACCAGCATATAAGGGAGATATTTGCTATCACTAGCATTCAAAAGGTGGTAAGGAAATTAGTCATAGACATAAGAATATTAGCATCATGGGTGTTGTATTGGGAGTAGAAGCAGCTGTAGGCATTGCTGAAGGTTTAGAAACTGGTACTACAGCAGCAGAAGCTGGTGAAGCTGTAGCAGGAACTGCTGAAGCTGGTGATGTTATCTCCACTGGGACTGAAGCTGGCGGTGAAGCTGGTACAGGAGCTGGAGGAGAAGCTGCTGGAGGAACATTGGAAGAGGCATTGAGCACTGTTGCTAAGGCGGGTGCAAAAATTGCCAAGATGGTCACCGAATACATTGAAATCAATGCAGTATTTAAAGAAGCAATGCCATATTGAAAGACCTGATTGACAAACCTAAAACGCTTGAACTTTTTTTTTTTAAACTTACTGAACTTATCAAGGTGCTAAATGAAACAGGCTCTATTTTAGAAAAGCTTACCAAGTGGTTAGTTATAAATGCCTCTAAAGAATTTAAGGTCAAATAATACGTGGTTCCACTCCAAGGAATATTGTCTAAATTCATTCCTCAAATTGGATCTGTAAGTAATAATATAATTAAAATCATGTCGAGTATATTTTTATAATGTTGTCTATACCACCACAGTCCTCTGCCGTTCTTAAGGCTCTGGCCGCTCAGGTGTCTAAAAGAAATGAGAAGAAAGAACCAATCACTGATGGTGAACTAGAAAGTCTAGAAACGTGTTTGGATATTGTCTTGCAAAGTTTCAAAAAATTAGCAGACTTCAAGAAGGAACACTCCAAAACCATAACAGTTCTTAGAGAATTGCCAGCAAACTAATTCGATTATTGTCCAAAATACTGCTGAAATTTTGTACAGATTTATGACTTTACTAGCTACATTTGTTATTGTCAATGTAGAATGAGTGATTACAAACAATGAGATAATTTTAGTAACTGATGTAAAGATGTATAATTATTTTTTTTACTAACTAAATTACCTGTAACTTCTGACAACTCATTTAATAGTTTTTTATTGTGACTATTTTATGTGGTAAAGAGTGGTACATAGCAATATACAGTCTCGAGCAGCTAACTCCATACCAAACTGCTACATGGAAAAAAGAGCTGGTGTAGTGATAGCTATATTTGGATTAATGAGGTTGTGAAACTGTTTCAAAGTGGTTGGGTGGTGCGGGATGAAGGGGGGGGGGGGGGGGGGGGGGGGGGATACAATAAGCCAATATCATCTCTTGATAATAAAAACCGTTTTGTACTTCACAAAGAAAGAATTGAATTTACATTAATTGAACAAAATATAAATTTATGAAGTCATAGTGATAACTGGATTGTGCTGGCAGTGTTGTGCCAGCCTAGAAGAAGAATGAACAGAGAGAGAAAAGAAGGAATTGTTTTGGACTAGTTGTTTTGCGTTGAACAAGAGTCGAGTAGTCATTGGTTTATTTATGATTAGTAGTGCACATTCTTTGGTGTTGAGACAATAAGTCTGTTGGACAGCACCTGTCCAGCCGTCAAACTTCTATACATGTGGTCATCTTCATATTTCTTTTGGTTCTATTCTTCTGCCTTTTTGTGCCATTGTCTTCATAAAAAATTTCTTTCGGAAAGACTGGAGAACAAGCGCAGAGCGTTAACCTAAAGAACTCTGGAACAGTGCTACCTCTAGAGGCCTGAGACAAGCCAATCAGTGGCCCTCAAATCCCAAACCCCACTGTCAGGACCATTAATATTCTTCTCTTTAAAAGTAGGATGAGCTGAAGATAACTGATATGCCATGATGACGGCTGTGAACAATCTATAAGCCAGTAATCCAAAACAATATATTTAATGCAGATACAGAAATTGCTAGATAGTGTACATTCCATTGTAGTATTCTTAACCACAAATTTTCTTCAATTTTTGCAAAGTGTAAGTTAAATTTTGAGCACTTTGAGGCTATATATTTGTACCGGATAGAGTATCTGTTCTTCTTTGTAACAATGTAAGTGAAGTGTTTGGGGAACTTTCCTGAAGCCTGTGGTGGAAGTGTTTTTTGAGGTCTTCAAAAAATGATATAGCGTTAGAATTATGGCTTCAATAAATATGGGCACAATTTTTTTTATCCCACACAGACTTCTCTGATTTTTATACCATTCTGTGTCACAATGAATGTTGTACAATTTACTAGAAATTTTTTTACTACCTCAGTGCCTTGGCACTACACTCTAAGAAACCAGATCAATTTAGCCAACAAAATTGATGAAAAGTTAGTCATCGCAAGACATTTGTGAGGATATATCAGTGAATGTATGAGAGCTATTGGATGTAATGAAGCTTCACAGAGGCATGTTAAGAACCTGCTGCATGGTATGAGAAAATATCAAACAATAGAGTCATCAAAATATACACTGTAATGTAAACCAAAACGTGCGTAGTTCACACCACATTAAGTGTGAATCACTTGCAACAATTGTCACAACACAATAGCTACAGTGTGATGTGCACACCTCATCACATTGGTGTGAAGTATATGCCAAATTCAGTGTGAATTGACACCAATTTCAGTGTGAGTTCACATAAACAGTGTGAATTTATACTTTCATTAGTGCTGAATTTTTTTAGTTGGGTTGATTCTATTGATAAGGTAGAGACTATGCTAATAGCATTGGTTTGTGTACACGCACATTAATATAATTAATGTTTGGTAAAGGGTCTATGCTATTCCCTTGAGTGTGAATTTCATGCTAAGTCTGCATTCACACTAGATGGAAGATGTAAAGGACATGCTATGCATTGATGACCAACAGTCAGGTGTGAATTTTCATGCTATAATTTTATAGTTTAAACAATCCACGTCTGGTACTTGATCAGTAAAAAATATATACCCTGCTGCTTATCTTCAATCCTCAGATATAATATATATATATATATTGGGCCCCTCCTGGTCTCAACAATTTAGCTAATTATGAGGACAAAATTACCAATAAGGCCACTACAGTTTACAGGACTGCATGCTAACATATGGTCTTCACTCATAATATTCAAATCATGTACATACAATCAATCATTTAAATTTCAAAAGTGTCTATCCAAATGGGCCTCCAGGTCGCTAGCGCTGAATCCGCCCCGGACAGCGGTAATCCTCCGCGCATGCTCGCTGATACTGATAGTCGTAAAAGGGGAGTGGTGCGTTTATAGTTTATAGCGCTCCGCCCACACCTTGTAAATAACAATTGGGTAAAGTGGGCATTCATCCCGTTCCAGTTGGCAGGGTTGTTTATTAGCTAGCTAATTACTTCGTTTGTTAAAATCTGAATTTGCGAAAACGCTAGCTAGCTCGGTTGATTTCGGGTGCTAGCTCGAAAGCTGAGTTTGCTGCTTCACGAAGTAATGGCAGTCAACAGTGATGAAAGAAATGAGCGATTTGATAGCAAATACAGTGAGATCAACCAATGCTGGAATAAACTAGTAGCTTTTAGAAAAGAAGTGCTATCTAGTAACCCCACCAAGCAGCAACCTACCACACTTGGATCTCTTCAAGGATGGAAAAAGTCTTGGATTTCTGTGATTAAAGAAAATTGGCTTACATTTGGGGGTATGTTAAACCAATGAAACTTGTAGTAAAACATTATAGATGCTTATGATGTCATAGTAACAATAAGCATATGTCTGTTATTCGTTGCTAACTGGTTCTAAAGTAAATTAATCCTATTCATGATTAAAACAAACTATATATTGAATATAAATAAGGCAATTCATGGACATAATAATATTAATGTTTATATATAATATATATTTTTAATAAACGTTTTCGGTCACTCTAGGATGAAATAATTTTGTTTATCTAATTTTCAGCCAATAGGTAAAGTATAAATGTCTTGATTATAATTATAATTGTATATAATTTATATATACTTACATATATATATATATATATATATATATATATATATATTATATTATATATATGGCTGTTGAAACAGCTATTATGTAAAATTCTCTACGTATACACCTACAATAGTTACTCAAATCTCATAAAGAAAATAATTCAAATGTCTTTCTGTTCATGTTGTTTTCAACACTTGAGCTAAATGTACACCTCTATTACTATTTCCTACATGTAGTTTCAGTTATGAGCAATCATGTTATAGTTTAATGGCTTATATAACTAATTATGTCAATTTTAAAAATATATATATATTTGTTCATTAGAACAACTTCCAATTTTTTTGGATCTTTCATTCATACAAATTTGTGAGGTAAGTTTGTTGGTCAACAAACATCCTAGTTTCAAATCTGAACCACTTGGGACTGTACCAAAAATCATATTCCCACAAAATGTCACAAAATATTATAGGACTCGTGTGGAATATCTATTGTTGTATTCATTTGTTTTGAGCCACAGGAAGTTATTGACACATAATGGGGGTTTTACCCATAACTATGTTCTTTTATCAGTATTCTGATAATAAATCAATAATTTTATTGAGGTGGTTGTCTACATCGGAATAATAAAATAGGTGCATAAAGTAGTATGAATACTAGAAAAGAGCCATATTCATCACATTTCAATAATAATTAATCATTTCAATATTTAATGTTCAGTAAACTTTAGGATTATATTTATTTAAATCGTTTAACTTATTATTGTTTCTTTCTGGTATATAGTCTACCATCAATGGCAAGTGAACTCTATAATCACAGTATAATCAATGTTATTGCATCGGTCAAATGAAGATAAGCTTACCAGAGGAGAAGTTTTAGTAATATGTGACCTGTACTGCAATTCCAGACATCTCAGATTACATGCCTGAAAATGCCCACACATATTTTAGGTCATAATCAAATTTCGGTTGCAAGGACTAAAAAACAAAACTGGCTCTTAAGTTCACACACTCTTTTAGCAAGCTTAATTATGAAAACATTGTGCGCACACCATAGGAATCTATTAACATGTCACTGGTAAGTTATAGTAGTACATGTCTGTGGCGAGTCAGCATATGTCACCTTCCGAACTTTGAATTTTCATTGTATTATTCTTGTTTATGTCATTATTACATCATTTATTTTTAGTGTATCATTCCACGTGTATGCGTGCATCTATTAGAATAAATTCTGACAGAAGTTGTAATTGTTCATGTTGGTAAGTAGTTAACTAACATTGGTGTCCACTGACACTGCCCAACTACTGTACTCCTTCACCATGAGCATGGACAACTCTAGAAGTAACTCCTTGCCTACCATGGTGGCTGCAACTGCTCTCCTTGTCAATTCCCACCCCTTCTGACCTGCCCACCCTGATGTTTGGGTTGTGCAGGAATACGTTAATTAAACACATGGCTGCATCCAAGCAGCGACATTTTCAGGAACTTTTGCAAGCTGAGGAACTGCGAAACAGAAAATCAACCCAAATTTTGTGATGTATGCTTCACTATTTGGTGACAAGGCTCCAATGGAGGACAGTTTTCTCAGCGAGGTATTTCTTCAGTGCTTACCAAGCAACAGTCTAATGGTACTAGCTGTTTCCCCCACCTCCACAACTCCATTTCTCTTGGATAACTTAGCTGAAGTTGCTAGGCCTACTTGTGCTGGTTTAAATCATGCCCCAATTGCTTCCCGTCCTTCTTTTCTCCTCCTCCTATTAACATCCAGCATGTGCTGAAATTCCTTCTTCTCTATTCCCAATCTATTTGGGGCTAGGCGTCTTGCCATTAGTAGAGATTGCGTGAGTGACACTGTGCTTCGGAGGTTGATTACGGCAATTTTGTTGTTCAGTGACCTGAGGGTATTAAGCCAAGAGCTATAAAAAGAAATTGGGAGAATGACGGACTGGAGTGAGGGAAGAAGATATCAATACACCAGAGATTGAGAGTTGGGTAATAGTGTAATCCCCCAGTTTCCTGCTGTTGAGATCCACAGAGAGGTGGAAGTCGTGCTCCAAGAAGTGGCTTACTAAAGTTTGCTGGCACGAACTTTCTGTGAAGAGAGTGTCGTAAACCCAGGCTGAGGGTGAGAGAGTAGTATAAGTGGTATAGCCATTAGCAACTTAAAGGTTAAACTGTACCTATGGGTGTCGCCTGTCAACAGAAGAAGGAGGAAGCACATTAATTGCAGCAACTGTGTCTATTAATACTGTTAACTTCTTGGATGAATCATGAATATGTAATGTGTATGTGTGTAGCAGAGCTAGTAGAGCTTGTCATTGCTAGCGCCTGGCTGTCCCGATTGGCTTATTACAGATGAACACAAACTTGTTAGCATCGTTTACGAATTTGCAATGGTACAAACAGAATTGATGAGAAGGTGATGAAAAAGGAGCAGGAGAATGAAGTCAGAAATTTGAAGGAGTCGTACTATTGTGAGCCTTAGTGAGTGCATTAATAGTTACTCTAATTTGGCAAGTTCATTCAAGATAGTAAAATGAAGTCTTGGGGAGAACAGCAGCTAATAGTCCCTGGTTCTCCCTGCTGCACATGGTCCCTAAGAAGTCCGAGGACTAGAGATCTTGTGGGAATTATTGTCACCTGAACACCTGAACAATGCTACAATACTAGATCATTACCTTATTCTGTATTTACATTATTTTTCCTCTTCTCTCTTCTCTTCAGGTTACACACTCTTCTTGAAGCTGGACTTAGTGCATGCTATTTACCAGATTCCAATAGCTGAGGATGACATACCTGAACTTAAATTTTATCTCCTTTTAGGCTCTATAAGTTCACCAGGTTGCCATTCGGCCTGAAGAATGCTGCCCAAATATTTCAAAGGTCCATGGATGATGTATTTTGTGGACTGCCATTATGCTATGGTTTAGTGACCTTCCTATTGCTAGCCTAATTCCTGCTGAATATCTCTCTCATCTTCACCAAGTCTTTGATTGGCTGAATGAGTGGTGTTGTAGTCAAAACTCAAAAGAGTGTCGTGGGTGCAAGTAGTCTTACCCTTCTAGGACATGTTGTCAACAGTAAGGGCATTAATCCACCACCTGAGAGGGTGTTCCATGGTGTTGTAGTCAAAACTCAAAAGAGTGTCATGGGTGCAAGTAGTCTTACCTTTCTAGGACATGTTGTCAACAGTAAGGGCATCAATCCACCACCTGAGAGGGTGTTCCATGGTGTTGTAGTCAAAACTCAAAAGAGTGTCGTGGGTGCAAGTAGTCTTACCCTTCTAGGACATGTTGTCAACAGTAAGGGCATTAATCCACCACCTGAGAGGGTGCAGGCAATTCAAGACTTCCCAAGCCAACTACTCACAGGAAGCTACATGAATATTTAGGACTCACTATAGACTAGCATGTACCCCACCACATAGTGAGTGCTTGACTTATTGCAAAGTAAAATACAGTAGCACAAGTTATCTTACTCAGTCATCATTCTCTACCATTGCTTAAGGTTACATAAGTTTTGCACTCCATCTCTCTTTTTTCTGAGCTATCTGAGTTTTCTTCTAGCCCACCTCTCAAATCTTCAGCTTTTCTTCTTCTGGGGCCCACTTTTCCTTTATCTATCTCTCCTGGATTTTTGTCCTACTTTGAGAAAATTTCGTCTTCTACTTTGCACATTAGCCTTTCTTTTGAAAGCTAACTCCCTCCTTTACTCGTCGATTCCACCCACTTTTTATAGTTATATTAATCGCTCACTTTTTTGCCTTCTCTTCCCTTCCATTTTAAACCTACAGTGCCTTCCCTTACCGATTCCATCCGCCTTTCAGTTACAATTAATTGCCTTTTACCTTTTCTCCAGAACTTTCGCCTTCCTTTTTTAAACCTACGCCACCTTCCATTGTCTATTGCACCCGCTTTAAGCTCTATCACAAAATATTGGGCTTGAGCTTAAGCTCAATTGATTGATAGTTGTTTGCTGAATGGAAGCAAAGAATCAATATTAGTAGACAATAACACTTTCCTATTTTGCCTAATAGGCTATTAGCCACAGCCACGTAAGTGCAAAATATTGTTATTAGCACAGCTATTTAGTAAATGCATTGATAAGCAAAGTGCAAACAACTTTTGAGGGAATTGCAACATCGTATGATGGAATAATTTGTGAAGTTCAGCTAAAGCAGTTTAATTTTAAAACTTCAAGATGGCCTTTGCAGCTAAAAGAACCTATCAGCTATTTTTCAGGAATACATCTTGCCTTCTGACTGTCCTCAGCAAGGTATTTTCAAAGCTAAATAAGCACTGTTCTCTAGAAATATCTGGCAGAATGGGAGTAACCACAAACTTCATCAGACACGTTATCAGCTTCCTCCGACTAAAAAGTGTAAATATTTGAAGACTAAACTTTTTAGTTATCTTGAAGCTGAAGGCAGTAGTTCAGATGGAATAGATGATGGTGAGGTAAATTATTACCTGCACCTTCGCTGCTTGGAAGAAGGCAAATCCACTAGAATTTTGGCTTAAAGAAACTCAAACATACCAATTTATATCTAATATTGCCAAATCTACTTTAGGTATTCCAGCATCATCCGCTGAAGCTGAAAGATTATTCGGTATTGCTGGGAAAGTGTATCATCCGGAAAACAACTAATGTTTATTAGATCAAATATTAGTAACTTTTATTAATAAAGTCATTACCTTTTTGTTTATTGAATTATGTAATTTTCATTGTTCTTTCACAAATGAAATGAATAATGAAGAATTTCAACTTCTGAATAGAGCTTGAGCTTGGACTTAAGCCTTTAAATGAAGACTTGAGCTTAGACTTAAGTTCAATATGAAATTTATGGGCTTGGGCTTGAGCTTAAGCTGCTCTAAAAACCTTCCTACAAGGCTAGGTAGCTAGATTTTGCTCAGCTACTATTATTACTACTAACATAAGTACCCAGTTTTAGTCTGTGTTTTGGAGCCTGTCTGATTACATCATCTTAGAACAACTGCTTATCACTCACAGTCAATCGAGTTGATCGAATGCTTTTATCGTCACTTGAAAAGTGTTCTGAAAAATCACCAGCTTCGGAATTCTAGGTCAATGCATGCAGCAGAAATGATAGAAGAAAGCTCTCTTCATGTCCTGGAATTTTTTTTCTCTCTACATCCCTACATTGACACTGTCACATATTTGTCTGCATATGCTGAGTGTCTCCATGCAACTATGGCATCTCTTAGTCCTATTGCAAGTCCATCTCTTCCCGCAACCTCTTTGTATTTACTCATAGCTCTTGGTCCCAGTACTCATGTGATTTTTTTTGCCATGACTCTGTTATAAAGACATTACAATCACTTTAAAATGGCCCTTTCACATTATCCACAGGACTCCCAATCTCGTCCTCTTGCAGATCAGTTAGAATATTAGAGAATTAAGTATTAGTTGGCTATACGAAATACCGTTCATTGCATGCTAGCCCTACCAAGTCAAGCACAGAATATCGTCTTCCAAGTTATATGTGCATGTGACTGGATTTTTACCTCTTATTACAGAAACATCCTGAAATTACTCCATGGAATAAATAAATCCCTGCAGCTGATCCTACGAGTCCCTTAAAGAATTAGGACATGCTGAGCTGTCTCATATGAAAGGAGCCAACAATTATGGTCTTACAGGTTATAAGAAATGTTTGGACAATTTAAAATATCCCAGGTTGAATGTCAAGCAACCCTGAATACTTTTTGGGTCTTATAGGATTTATCTCTCCAATTATGGGACTTTCAATAATAACCATGGTCATTTTAAGCTTTGAAAAGGTCATTCTGAAATTGCTTTTTAAATTATTTCTTTCTCTATGTATCTTGGCGGTCCCTTCTCTCTATGATATATTATTTTTTCTTGACACTTTGAAATATTTTTAAAGTTATCCCCAATTTTTAGACTGGAATGGGTAATGGTCTAAGTGAGAATGAAGTGCATAATTCCTGAATAGAAACTTTAGACAGGACTTAATTTCACCAAAAATGTTGCAATAAATGAGAAGCATACTTTTTAAACAACACAGAAAACTTATAAAATATGAATGCAATGGTAAAATATAAGCTTAACAACTAAACTAATAATTAAATTAATGGTTTCTTGGAAGTATTTTACTTCTTTTTATATATATAAGTGAGATTACACTACAAGATATAATAAGTATATGGCACATTATAATCACAAAATATTCACAGGGTGAAAAATGTCTATAACAAAATCCATAAACTGTCTTGGTAATAAAAAATTAACAAGGCTGTAGAGGTTAACAAACTAGTTATCAACACATTATAGACTAATTTACAATTTTGTTGTGGTTGTCAATGGACACGTTTTGTGCAGTGATTGTTGCTGCTTATTGTGTGTTATAACTTCCTAAATCTTTATATGTCATTGCATATTTTTAAAACAATATTTACCAGTTTGTTTGAAAAATTTATTGATAAAGAATTTGTTATGACTAATGTTATTATTTTTAGGTAATAGTAGAGCGCTTAAAAGCAATAAGCTCTGGGTATCCAGATAAACCTGTGCTGCCCGAGATTTTTTCAGAGGTCGAACACCAGATGAAAACCAGAGAAGTATTAATTAGTATATATGGAGATAGCAACGTTGGAAAGAGTACGGTGATCAACAGTGTCATGGGTGACTGGTATGTTAGACGAATTCTGTAGTTTATAGCTTTAGGTTTAAAATAACACTGCATGAATAATGTTCATCGACAACCATAACAAAAGTGTAAATTAATATATAATCAGTTGATAACTAGCTTAATAACCTCTACAGTCATGTCTATTTTTTTGTTGACTGTAATATTATCAGCACAACTTACACATTTAGTTACAGTTGTCGATTAACCCTTTTCAGGCAGTGTAATCAAAGTAATTATAATCACTAATATTAAAATTTCAAGATTTGTACTTATATGTGACCGGATTAGTGAAAACCCGGCTAAACGCGGCATCTAAAGTTTTCTAATTTATTCTACCAGTAGGCTGCACGGGGCCTTGGGATGCCTTCCTCCTAATTTGGAAGATGTAGCACAAGCCGTCTTCGCCCTACGCACTACAACACTTCAGTATTTTTGCTAAACTTATTATTGCTGATTTCGAAAAAAAACGCCAGGTAAAGGCGTTGCTAAGGTCAGGGTCGTGGCTTGTGTCCGTATACTATTACTGCGTGTCTCCGGGACACTATGGAATAAACCGGTTACAGGCGGATTGAAAGAAGTCTAAAAGGCTTAATGCAGGGCTCCTTAAGAAATTATGATGGCGAGAATTGCGTGAGTACGTGAATTATGTAGAATAGTAAGTGAATTAGTTAGCTACAGTTTTTTCCCGGCTGTTAGTGAAAAGCACGCCAGAGCTTACAACTGCATCATAAGCTAGAGCTAACTGGTGTCTATCCATTTCTGCCATAAAAATTATTTCGAAAAAAATCGACCCATAAGGCTTTACCCGGTGATACTGAAAAAAATTGCTTGCCGCATTTAGGCCGATTTTCCCAAAACCGGTCACATATACTGGGCCGGTGCCTATAGTGTAGCTTGTACAACCATGGTCATACCACATCTTGGAGTTTCCTTTTTATTGGGTTAGTTATTGTATAATGTGTTGTTAACTAATTTGTTAACATCTACCTGGTATATTTTTTGTTAACTCGAATTATCAAGACAGTTCATGGATTTTAATATGGTTGTCAATGGACTCTTTTCGGGTTGTGAAAGTAAAAATGTTTGCATCATTATGATACAGTAGATGCGGACTAAAATAGTTTAACAAATTAACAAAACTACTTAATTTTTTGTAATTAATCTTATTTGCCACAAAAATCCTCATGCTCTTTTTGCATTATTTTCAGCTCATCCAAAATTAATAATTAATGTACACAATAATAAACAGTAAATACTAACTATTTAAAAATAAATGCTAAAAGAACTGAAAAAGCAATAATGATGCCAGTGTTAAGAGCTGTACCACTTCGTACATGCTGGCTTTGACATATATAGCAATACTGTTATCATTACTTAATTTTTCCAGCTTATTATTATATTTTTTCATTAATGTGAGTGTAGGTATCTTCCCATTAACAAGAGGACCGAAACTTCTCTTTCTGTATACATTTATTTCAATGCATCTCATAATTTATCACTGGAAGAATCTGAAGATGTAAGTACATAAACAAGGGTATTGTGAATTTTATAAACTATGTTTATGTAATTACAGATTTTATGTGATAATGAGAGAATAATTGTAGCACGTGGATCCGAAGAGATCAAGAAAAAGCTCTTTGAATTGAATAAGAGTGTGCGAGATTCGCAGCAGTCTAAGGTTAGCTAGAAAATATAGTATAATGTAGGGTTTGAACTTGCTTTGCCAGAAATTGAATAAAAAGTTTTAATTGCAGTTTTCTCGAAATAACTGTGCTCAAGTTGGTTAGATTGCTGCTCGTATATTTAGTGAACCAAGCAGCGCCTACCTATAAACTTGGTATCAAAATACTCCATATGAAGTGCTCTACACAGTGGTATGAATAACACATTTTTCAATTTTTAACGCAATTGGTCCCTTTTCCCAAGTACTGTCACATATATATTTATATATATATATATATATATATATACCAGGAAAAAAATACATTTAATAGCATGTTTTATGTACAAATTTGTTATCCATTTTTATGTTTTTTTTTAGGAACCTAAAGCTGATGACAGAAAGACTGCAATTAAATATTACCTGTATTTGACGAAACCATTAGTTCATAGTACCACTACTGATAATATTGATTTAATTCTTCTGGATAATCCTGGCTATGATGAATACGATTGTGAAACTGGAGCTATTACTAAAGTTGTTAAGCAAATACAGCTTATCAGTTCAGCATATGTTTTTGTGATTACCTTTGATACTTATACAAAAGTTGCTGTTGCTAAACAGCTAAAAAATCTCTATTTTCAGACTAAAGGTAGGCGTTACAATTATATCAAATTGTAATCATTACACTAGCATGTTAACCACGTTAAAGATTATTAATATGAAAACTGGTGTGACATCTCATTTATTGTTGTAAACATGCATTTAACTCAACTGTTAAATGTATGCACAAAGTAATACTTTAAGAATGTGTATTATCTTCAAAACTGATTTTATTTCCAAAATAATAATTTAAAGAATCAAATCTTAATCACTACTAAGTTGAAAAAACATTACCTTAGGATATCAGAGGGTGCAATAGCACTCTTTACTTAGAGTTGACTTCCAATAAAAACAATATCCCCAAATGCTTACTTTGTTCTTGAGATCCCAATGAACTCTATAGATAATTTCTAGGCCAGAACTTTCAAATAATGGAAGTAAAATTGCTTAAATTTTTTTTGGAAAAGTTGCATTATCCATTTAACATCTTTGTATTTTTCACGAGCCGAACTTGAGCCAAGTTGGTCGCACTTACCGGACTTAAAATATGATAAACCTGTTGATGCACTATCGGTACTAAGTCCGTGACCCTTCATTTTTTGTCTTTATTGCACTTGAACACTATAGCATGTCTAGCAATGATAATCTATCTAATGTTTCCATCACCACCACTTATGGCATATTTGAAACTCATCAAAATATTAAAAGGTTCCTACGTAAGAAAACTTATACAGTTTCTAGTAACTAGGACTTGGTTTAGCTCTTATAGTTAAAGCATCACCAATATACACAATTTTGATTCAATGAGTTCATATTCGAACCTGCAACTGCCAATTGCGCAGTGCACACACAAATCATTTCAATGTTGGGACCTAACAGCTTAGAAGATCCGAATAACCTATAGTAATCTATAAAAACTGTACACTACACTGCACAACTGGGTTGAGAAGGAGTTGTTCATCTAAAGTAGCTAACCATAATGGGTGTGATAGAGACATAGAAGCAGGATAATGCAAGGGTCAATAAAAATAAAGCCAGGTGAGAAAAAGCTGACTGATGTAACTACTTCAATGAAGAAGTAAAAGAAAATATATACAGAATTACAGGGGTCCAGGAGGGGTACGTACACAGAGGAGAACAATTGAGTTGAAAAGACAAATAAGAAAAACAGGGCTGGCAAGGATGAGTAAAAAAAGAAAACTGGAGGGGGAAATCATTTATCAAACTACCTTATGTTACTGAATTCCTAATTGCACAAGTGAATACATCAGGTTCCACGTGTGGAAGGGTACTTGCTAGTTATCTGTATTGATGCAGACAATTCCTGCATTTTGTATGGGGAAATTGTTTAAAGATAAGTAATAAAAAAACAGGATTAAGACTATTAATACAAAACATATAATGTAATAATTTGGGGTTGGAGTTGCCAAAAAAGTATGCCGACAAGAAATGTCACTTTCCAGATGAATTGATTCTTATATGTTCTTAAATCACCATTATTATTGTCACTTTTAGACATTTTTCGTCAAAAGCGTCTCACTATTGTTATAAACAAAATTGATGAAGCCATTAGAAGTGAAGTTGGAGAGCCTGAATACTCCCAGGAACAAGTAATTTCTGAAATACGTCAACATCTCTGTAAAAATATTTTTGAGTGTCGTGAAGAAGATGTACCAGAGGATGCAGTGATTCCTATAAGCGGTCTAAATGCCTTACTTGCACGTGTTTATAAAAAGCACCCAAATGATGAAAAAATAGAAAAAAGAGTATTGGAATCAATGGCAAAATGTTCTTCAGGCCCTTCTGCAGAAAATCCAAAAGAATCTATGGCTAGTGAACTTGAGAGTATAAGCAATATTAAAGCATTGGAAACAAGGTTGATTTGCTGTTATTAATTGTGTTATAGTATATTTAAGCCATTACAATAACATTGAAACTGTGTTGTTATTATTTTAATCCCTACTAAGCATTAGTTTTAATTATGAACTAAGCAGGCAGTTTAGCACAATGGATTTAGTTTTGATTTTTTGTTCTTGTTAAGCGTGCAATAAAATAAATACTGATTACTTTTAATTGTGCTTATTAGATATGTTTTATTACTAGCTTGAAGAAATTATCCCTAAAAGCATCTCAACTCTGGCGTCTGAAAATGAGTACTGACTTACTAACTCATATGAAGGCAATGAAAGCAGCTCTGGAAGCTGAATTAGAAACCAAGAAACAATGCATTTCAAGTAAGTTTTATTACATTTTTGATCATTTTTTAAAGTGATTAGTGAGTTATTTTGTTAGTTCGTTTGTGTGAGAGCAATAAAGTATGACACTATTCGGTGTGGGTATCACACTAAATGAAGGTATGAATGGAAATTCAAGCGTATCAAATTCTTGTCTATGACATGTGATAAAGACCTTGTTATGGGTTACTAACAAAATATTAAATTTTATAGGTAATGCATGCACTCTAATATGCAACATGTCAATATAAACTAGAATTAGCTTAATATAATATCACTTTTGGTAAAGATATATACTTGTTTTTATTGTTGTATTCTAGCATGTAAATAATAATTTTGTATGGTTCAATTATTTTAGTATTTTAAATAACTTACACTGAAAATTTAAATTGGGCAAGTGAAGCGTGACCCTCACTAAGGGTCTCAATTGAGATTTCGGTGTATATATATATATATATTTATGGCAAAGTTCAAAGAGGTCAATGCATGTGTGTGTGTGTGTGTCCCACCGAGGCTACTGTACAGCGTTAGTTTTAGCACATCTTTTGTCTATCTATCCAGTGAAGAAGTGTTCAAAACTGTTGCTAAACAATCGCAAAGATGAATTATTAAAAATTAACTAATAAATAAATATTTTTAGCATTTAGCATTCAAATTTAAATGTCAGTCGAACTAGCTCGCTTGCCATTTGTGCTCAAGCACACTACTTTTTTTTTTTTAATGTAAATGTGATAATATGCCTCATAACCTGCATTACCTTTGGGGTTTATACTAACTCTTGAATAGCTGTGACTGAGAGTTCATTGATTTAGTTGCAGCAATAAGCATGCAATTGACTGTTTCAAAAGCCCAGTAGGTCAGAATTTGAAGTTACATTTTTTAATAGTTTCACTCACAATATTTGTATTTGGAGTCATCTTTTATATAAAACATACATGATTATTATCAGTAAACTATACTGATGAATTAATATAGGCTGAATACTGATGACTATTATGGTAGTGTGTTTATTAGTTTGGAAATTAATATTGTTCTTCATTGACTAAAAATTTTAACTAGAACTAAAGCCTCATTTTATTAGTATTGAATTTTTACATTAGTAACAAGAATAGATTGATACATGTTCTAAAATGTGACATATTTTTTGCAGAATTATGGAAAGAACTAGAAGAAATGTCAGAAATTTTGTTGAAACTACAGATGACTTATAAAGATATAGTAAATCCTTATCAACTCAGCAAAGAACAAGCTAGTCTTAAAAAATTTCCAGTGTGGGAAGCATTTGAAGCTGCATGCAATAAAGATATAAAAGTAAGACATGCCAACTTTGAATTTGCAATGTACTGTATGTTCAGGGCAAAGTAGAGTAAGTGGAAACAAAATTTGCTTTTTTTAGGATTATTTATGGGTTATGGTATAGCAAGAACACTTTCATTAATTATTTTTGTTAATGGCTTATTCCATTCTTTGAAATAGACACTGTACATTGAAAAAAAATGTGCATACTGCTTTCATTTACATTTCTCCTTCTATGTTTCAGTGTGACTCCTAATGACAGCATTTATTCTTTCTTTGATAGTTTTAAGTTTGAGGATTTACAACACCTTAGTTGCGAGACACATGACAATTGTAATTCCATACAAAATTTTATTCACAATTACAATTGTCATGTGTCTCGCAACTAAGGTGTTGTAAATCCTCAAACCTAAAACTATCAAAGAAAGAATAAATGCTGTCATTAGGAGTCACACTGAAACATAGAAGGAGAAATGTAAATGAAAACAGTATGCACTACATTTGGAACAGATATGTTATGTTCAAGAACACAAAAAATAATACTACATTTTAACCCTCAGCATTCATGCGCCAATGGTGTACAGTAGTCATCTTGTCTGTCCGTCTGTCTATTTGTCTATCTCTTTGTTTGTCACACTCGAATTTGGAGATAACAGACATTTAATTATAATTTCGATATGAACTTATTTAGAACAATGATTTAAGACCTCTCATTGTGCTACTTTTTTTTATTTTGGGTTGACTTTTGAGAAATCATGAAGCTTTCATGTCCTAGTAAGTACTAGCATTTGTATACAATGCAACTTATCGTCACATCGTAATCACATCATCAAATAATTACCTGTGACTCACAGTATTTTGTTTTATGCCAATGGAAAGTTAACAGAGTTGCTGGATGTAGAGGTTTGCATTTAAAATATATACCTATGAGGGATCTGTTTAACTTTTTCTTTAATGAAGACAATATTTACATGTACCGTTTCCATTGCTCGAGCGATATTGATTAAAATAAACATTTTATGTTTTGTCTGAGATTATTTTGTAATAGCCATGTAGTGTAAAGTAGTGTTGAGGGTTCGCACCTTTGATGCTTCATCAATATTGTATATTATTTCCAGAAAATTACAATCTCACAGAGCTTATACCATAAATATAGGAATTTGCCATGTATTTTTAAGAGCTTGAGTAGTATATATCATAACAGTGAAATGCAATGCAAATGTGCATTTTTATGTGAATTTGTGTCTAGGCTAATTGGTAATAAATGTAATCAAAATGTATTTTAGGAAACATGACGATTTAATTTCAATCAAGCTTTCTTATGTCCAATCTTTAATTATTCAATTTTTTCGAATTTTGTTCAGAAAGATGAAAACATTGAATCAGAGCTTCTAAAATCTACTTCAGCACTAATTGAAACATTTAAAGAGGATATTTCTGCTAAAATTAATAAGAGTTCTAAGAAGAGTGAATATACCACAGCTTGTTTTGAGAAAGGTTAGTAATAGTTAAATTACTTGAAATTTTTGTATTATCAGTGAGAAAAAATTATCATGTGAGATGAAATGTGAAGCATGACCATGAGTGAGCTAACCCAGAACAAAGGATTTCTATTATAATTGTATATAACCAGGTGAGCTCATCATTGGGTTTATGATTTTTTTTCTTGTTTAAAGTAATCAAGCAAGTCTGTCAGTCCAAATACAATAATTCTAATTTCAGTTATGAATAATTGGTAAGTGTTCACGTGAAAATATTACAAAAAGAAACAAATTATCAACTGTGTGCTATTAAATAATAGAAACTAACTACTTGTACATATTTAAAGTCACAACATGAATTTTATTATAGCTCAATATAATTTGCATATATGTACCCTTGAGTTGTTTTGTTTTGTTTTTCTGATTAAACCAGAATACACGTTATAAAATCTTTATCATTTTATCTTGACAATGCACCTCTTCTTCAGGCGGGTCAGCTGATTCTACTAAAAAAAATTCTATATTCTTTCTGTCTCTCTATAGGTCTGTGAAACTTGTAGCCAAACTCCTGAGCAACTCCAATTAAAAACATTCCTTTGACTGTAATTCTTTCAAATATTAAGCTTCTTCTCACAATAACACTTGCCCTTTTGCTACAATTCCACCAAAATAAACAACCAAAAAAACGTGGTGACAACCCCACACCCCTCAAGAGGTCCCTTCGCCATTCCGTTAACCGATTAATTCAGATTTCTGATGTTCGGATCTCTGAGGTTCTACTGTAGAACCTTTCAGGTTTAAACTATGATGTATAGGCTCGGATTATAGCATTTTAGGCTTGGACTATGCTTTTAGGCTTGAACTATGGTTTTTAGGCTTGAACAGTGTTGTTTTTAGGGTTGAACAATGGCATTATAAGCTGGGACTATGGATTGTGACAGTAAAGAGTGACTTTGGCAGCATTAGCAGTGCTGGAAGTATTTTCAACACTTATAGTGAGAAACCTTGAGTTTTAGCCATCTTTTTGTAATCTAGAAGAAATTCTAATCATTAAGTTCATCAATTTCTGGATGAACTAGTACAGACAAAAAAGCAATCTGCATGAGATAGTAACTCTGATGGCGATGCTTCACCTATAAGGCATTTAGATTGGTAGGCATAACACAATAATTAGACTATGCTATGTGATGTCTGGGAAATCTGTACAGCAGATTTAATTAGTCTAGTCAAAAATGTTTTGTGGTAACCTACCAATCTAGATTCCTGGTGAAGCACCTTTGTCAGAATCATTATCTCATGCAGATATGTTGCTTTTGTCTGTACATAATGGATAAAGTTCATGATCAGAACTTCATCCAGAATAAAGAAATAGATGACTCATACTTAAAAACGCAAGGTCTCTGAACTACCAGGCTATTGAAATTACTCCCAGCACTGCTATGACTGCCAGAATTACTCTATGCATAAAGCATCATCCAAGCATATAATGCCATATTCCCAGCCTATAAAGTCATAGTCTAAGCTTAGTTATAGCTAATCCTGGCCTCAATGTCAAGTTCCAACTTAAAAGCCATAGTCCCAGCCTAAAATACCATAGTTGCAGCCCATAAAGTCATGTCTAGGCCTACAAAGCTATAGTCCTCGCCTAAAAGCTTAGTTCCAAATGAAAAGCCATAGTCCCAGCCTAAAATGCCATACCTGCAGCCTAAAATCATCGTCTTAGCCTTAAATGCCATAGTTGTGACTGAACTAAGCCTAAATAGCCTAGACCGGTAAACTTTTTATGAACAGGATATAAAATTCATGAAAGCTAAATTGCTGTAAAGAATGATGCTATTATGAAGCATTTACTTAGTCTTGAGTTAATAGTTGTGGGTCATGTTTATACATGATATGAGTGTATTTTTTACGGAATTTGCAGAAGAAAAAAAAAGGTTTAAGTCTGAGTATCATTACTTTCGTGATAAAGAGCACAAGCTACTATTACGAAATATAATGCCATATTTCATTGCCCAATTATGTTATTATTTTAATGCTAGGATATTTTTGTTGTTGTTTTTTACATCATTAGCCGATTACTTCCAGAATTAATTACTGCCGCGGGCTGCCATAAAATGGAATTTTTTTTTGGACGCGGTCGCGGTCGACCCTTCTAGAAGGAGTTACTTGAAAACTACGGCAGCTACTACAAATTATTATCTATTATCAATCTTACTTGGTTGTAGCTTATACACAAAGACTCCAGGCTAGGCTACCTCAGTCCAAACAGGTGTAATAAAAATAAAACTGAAGCTGCTTTTCTCTGGCCGCGTTTATGCGCCTATCGGAACTACCGGATTTTAGTTCGCGGTCGGCGTATATGTGCCTATCGGAACTAATCGGTTAATGTTTTCCACTAGAGTCTAAGTTTAGTTGGCGTTCAAATTCTAAAGTGGAAGCATCTACACTTCTGGGGTTGGTTTACAAGCTCTTTAAACGCATTGCACATGATTAACTGAACAGATTTACATGACTAAATTAGGGTGATTGTAGAGAATATGAACTATTTTATTCCTATCTCCATATCCTTTTTGTATTGAGTTTAGGAATTTTATATTCCATTCAATTTAAGTGTACACTGAGAAAATATTTTTAACTGCTATGGTGTGAGCATTTCTGTTAATGATACGTAATTTGTCCCTTTTCCTTAGTACTGTCACATACCAGTGTATCGTATGGTCTTTTGTGCTGGAAAGACTAGGAGATTATGACACTCACAGCTTGCACTAGATAAAATTTAAACTAGAAATACTACGTCATTCAAATGGTTGTGTTTGTCAGAATACTGACAAAAAAATTATTTAATGACTGCCTATAATCTTGGTGTCAAAATATCATAAGTGTCTGTTTTCTTCTGGTTTTTAGCACTTTATATTAAGCAATCCAAGTGTTCCTTCTTCTAAAGAGCTCATTTTTATTGCACCCATTTCTTTATAGTTTGGAATTGTAAGCTGGCGCTTAACAACCCGTGTCTACAATACTTCAGAAAATGTGCAATGTGATAATATAACTATCTTTTTTCAACTTTTAACGTAATTGTTCCCTTGTCCTAAATGCTGTCACATATTGAGTGCTCACATACCTAATTGACTAACTAACCCACCTTACCAGTGAACTAGCAACCTTAGCTCCCTTCCATTTTTTACATGAAATGTTGAAGCATTAGTGTGTCATTGAAATCGAAGTCACATATCTAATTCATCCTAAGAGAAAGAATTATTACCAAAATTCAATTGATAATGTTATTTTATGGTGTTTTTTTTTTCAGATATTAAAAGTTTTATCAAACAACTTTCTAATGAAATGTCGAAAAAAATGTCATTATTTAACAGTTTTTATAATATGTCTGGAGCTTGTGCAAAAGCAAATGTAGATGTTGAAAAAAAAGTAAATAATTTAAAAGAAATGATTGGAATCAAATCCCGGGAACTTGACAGTAAGTACAATATTATTCCAGGCAGTATTTATGAAATTAAGTGGTAATATTGTTTAATTTGTAGGAAGAAAGTAAAGTCTATGTAAAGGGTAATACTTTGGTAGATCAAATGTTGACTGAAGTTTAACCCTTTTACTGTTTTTTTATAGTAATTTTGAACAGGCCAATCAACATTGCAAATTGTAATAATCTTGATAATATTGTCAAAAACTCCCTAAAAACTATATATTAACTGAAAGCTGTGAACCTAATGAAAGTGATGATGTAGTTTTGGTTAACTAGCAATCAAGTATCAAGGTTTTACACAAGGCTATTTTTTTGTTGTTGGAATTTTTAAACCAATTTTCATGAAAAAGAATCTATTCTCTTTTCTTTTCCAATCATAATTAATAAATGTGATTACAGTATTTTAATGTATACAATAAGGTTATGGAATAATCAAATCCAACCTTATACAGGTAAGGTAAATAAGTGGTTTCAACACAGAATAGTATAGCAGTTACTGCTAATATTGCAATAAACTGAATCAAACCATCTCTTGCTTGCTACTCTCACACTCCTAGCACGTTTTCTATGCTACAGATTCATCACCCTTTCCTAATAATAACTGAAGTAGGTAGACTTCCATTCCTACTGGACTTAGTCTGCTTATTTACACATGGCTTCCCTGAGGATTTACCATTACTTTCTACAGTTCTAACCCTAAGCACAACAGCTGTATGGGAAGCTAACTATCGGTTCTTCCCTAAAACGGCTAAAATCACGTTTTCCAGAAGCTCAGTAGCCTGGTAGTTTGTAAAACAAGAAGCCATAAGCTTCTGATCGAACGGTCCAAAAATTGGTAAAGGGTTCACTGCAAATGGAGTTTGTTGCTATTTTTAACTGACTAATTGGAAAGAGCAGTCTTTAAGACGTACTTTTATTACCGTAAATCACGCATAGCTATAATAATGTATTTTTTGTTTTTTTTAAGTGATCGATTTCCGTGGCCGCAACGATTAAAAGGTTACATTGCATAGCTATACTTGTAACGTGTACATGTTACTTTAAATGATTCTGTGTTGATATATATATATTCCCAAACAACTATCTTTAATTTACTTCACTAGAGCCATAAGTAAAAATTATAACGTAGACACTTTGGAAGAGGATGATTGTAAATTTTCGGCATTATCTGAAAATCTAGTCCTTTCATTTCATCAAATCTAAGAAGAGATCCGAGTATATTAAATTGAAGAGAATTATACACTAGCTTTTCCAGGTACCACTGTTCCATACCACTTACCAACGTATTCACAAGAAAGACACATAGTGACAATTTCTTATACTTGGACTCCCACCACCATGTCACATTAGAATGAAGTTGCCAAGACACTTTTTATTTGAGTGAGCAACATTTGCACCAATCTACTCAAGAGCATGAAATAGAAAATACCACATTAAGCTTGCTCTATAGGTGTGGCGAATGGATATCCGTCCTATGTCATCACAAAGAATTCTTTAGTTTGACCTGATACACAGCATTTTGACCAATCTTGTGCAAAAACAGATCACAGTGCCACAGCTGTGTAAGTGAAAGAAGTTTCTTAAGGTATCAGAAGAATACTTGCACCACTTAACATCATAACATCCTTCAAACCACACAGTACACAGAGAACACTACTTATCCATGAAAAAAAAAGAATACCAATCTCTGATAGGAAAGGAATTGTATACAAAATACATTGTGGTACTTGAACAAACATATCAGGCAAACAGGTTGACACTCCAAAAATAGAGTACAAGAACACAAGAGATCACTTCATTCAGATAGCACCTATTTCACTTCAGCAGTTGCAGAAAATACAATCAAGAACAATTACATCATAGACTGGGAAACTGAAGCCATAGACTCACATAGCATTCACCAAAGATGCTATTTAGAGTCTTGGCACATCACAAGAACAAGTTCTATGAATAGAGATGGAGGATAGCTACTTCCATTCTTAGAAGTAATAATTCTGTATTCTAAGGCTCATTTATCATATTGCTTTTTTTTAATAGTGATGTTTGAGTAATGTTTGTTAATTTTTGTCACCCTCAGGCTCATTTTAATTTTCAATTATTTTTATACTGATGAGGGTCACTGTATAGTATGCTGAAATGTCTACATCATATAATTTATGGCTAGTGGAGTTAAAATTTATAGTACAAGTGGTAACACTGTGATTTAGCTAATGAATTTGCAGCACCATTGTTCTTATTTTAATTTATTTTGTGTATGTGTCATTTTAGATGCTACCTATTTTCCAGAATTAACTGGTCCATCATTCAAAATTAAAGTTGATATACCGTATGTATTTAAATCATAATTTATCTTCCAAAATTAAGATCCAAATATGCTTTCTATTAGATTTACTGAACGATCTGGGCTGGGCTACTTTTTCTACTATATAGGGTAAGTGTAAATTCAATTAGCTTGATATTATTTTTAAACCATCGTGTAATTTTTTAGTTTTGTTTTGGTTCAATTTTGTCGATACTTATAAGCTAACAATAATTTCTTCTCAATTTACAACAGTACTTCTTGCATACCTAATAAATGGAAACATTGGCATTTTTGTAAATCTGTTCTTCTGTGTAATACAGTATGTTATCTATACAGAACTTACTTCAAAATTAGTTAGAGCATACAAGAAATCTTCACCCCTATCCTTGTAGAGTAACTCAATAGTTGTCTAAAATATATAACCATAGGAGTTTAAATATAATAAGAAATGGCATGCTCACAAAATGTTTCACTAATCTATATAATAGATAGACAACGAAATCGAGGGATCTACCTCCCACAGAACCCCGAGGGCTGCGGGCTGTACCACCGTCCCGAGCGTAGCGAGGGCGATACTAGCAGCCCGAGGGGTTCGACGGGCGGTAGTTCCCGAGATTTCGTTGTCTATCTGTTTTAGAACGTAGCAACTATAGCCTTAGTTACCAAATAATTTTTTCTATCCTTTGTTTTATGTTGACACTCGACGACAAAGGCGGCAGAGACATTACGGAGAGGTGTCCAGTAATTGCAGCAATTCTAAGGAGAGCCACGGCGCATAGAATATTTTCATGTGTTGTGCGCTCAACTCCAGTGAACCGGCGAAAGTGATGGAGTTAGAGTCAGGAGAATCAATATCACTGCGTTTTCAGCGAACTTAGTCAAAAAGAACACTCCAGCCCACCCATCTTCATTACCTATTTTTCGCATTTCAGCTCAATTGGTGAGATAAAATTTACAAAACGGCTTTGTCTCTCCTAAATCTTCTTTCAACCAGCTACTCTTCCACCTTCTTCAACTCAATCATCTCTCCTTTATTTAGCTCCTCACAGCCAGCTCCCCAGTCTAGCTCCTCACCGTCAACTTTCAAGTCAAGCCCCTCACAATCAGTACTCTAGCTTTGCTCTTTACAGTCAATCTCCAGTCTAGCTTAGCTTTTGAATCAAGATTTGGTCAACCTTTACATGATGATGAAATTTTGAAAGATGTAAGGCCATGCAAAAAGTTTGTATTTACAGTATCTGACATTGATGAACAGCTTGCGATGAATAAGAAAGGATTATGATTACATGAGCAAAATACAACGAAAATACCATGAATGTAGTGCTTTTACATTGCAAACAATATACTAGAAGAGGTGCCTTTAATTTTCATAACTGTAGTGATATAAACATCCACAAGAATAGTACTAAAACTTTTAAAATAACATATGCAACATATATAACGCTTTTTTATTGTTCATTATGTTATTGGTTTCTTTCTCACTTTCTCATTTTGGTGATGATTGTATTAGTTAAGAAAAATATTGTTAGTGTGCAAGGCATGCGGTGAATCCATCTTATATTTCCATCTGAATCTTTCCATCTGACAGGAAAACCGTGCAAACAACATTATTGCACCATAGATAAAATAAAAATTCTTTAATTAATGCTTGCACGAAGAAAAAAAAAACAACTAATAAAATGCTAGAAGGGGGGATACTATTAGCCAGAAGGGAGGATACTATCAGTAGTATCCTCCCTTCTGGCATTTAGTATCCTCCCTTCTGTTATTTAGTATCCCTGTGCACTCACTTGAACAACACTATGCTGGATAGAATGCCTACTTCACAATACAAAAAAGGGGTTAGCTATGTTCTAACTTCAAATAAGTCACTTACCATCCTTGCATATCACTCAAGGCTTACCTAGAATTTTATCAACCACCCAACAATGGTTGAGGTTATTAGCATGGGGGAGGAACTTGTCCAATAGTATTGCTGCAAGCTACAACTGTCATTTGTACTCCTTTGCCAGCTTAACGATAATGCAATTCTTAGCACCTGTTTTGCTGACAGTTTTGGATCTAGAGGAATGCTAGACTCATTCACATATAGATATGTGATGGATGTTGCAAGATCAAAGTATTGTTTCATGGTATCAGAATTGATTGCATTCAATAACCCCTGAGCGTAATTATTGCCATACATTAATGAGTTTTATCTGCGACTTAAGAAATTGCTGCCACCAACCTTGACTGGTTCTGTATCACCTAACAATACCTTTATCCAATGTCACAAATTCCGCACTTCCCATTTCCTTCTTATGTTTCGTAGCCAATTCTTGACAAATGCTGCCAGCTCAGTATATTCTTCTCAACCAGTACTGTTGAGGGCCAGGCTTTTCTTCATGTTTAACATGTCAACTTAACCTATCTGTTAGAGGAAAACTGTGATCTAAATTAATAAAGCTGCCAGCTCAGTATCTTCTTCTCAACCAGTACTGTTGAGGGCCAGGCTTTTCTTCATGTTTAACATGTCAACTTAACCTATCTGTTAGAGGAAAACTGTGATATAAAAAAACTTCCAACTCAACCAGCTTTCATTACAAGCTCCATTTGTTCATTAATCCACTACATTATCCACTACTTTATCCACTACATTCATCTTCTAGGTTCTTGGCAAACATTGCACCCATTGGAGGTGATTTATAGGACTTTTCTTTAGTAAAGTGCTTCCTCCTGCTCAATCCAGACAGCCCTGCATATATCTTAGTAACAGCTATACCTCTAGCCTAAGTCAGTGAAGTCGTCTTCACCAAGTTTATCAGCTATATCAATGGAGCAAAGCGTAAATAAAATTCCTGAACTGAGATCGAGAATGCCATATAAAACAAAGTCAATCAAATGTGATAAGATCAATCCAGATAATGTGTTGCACATTTAATATGTATGAAGAATACACGATGGCGCTAGACTAGATTGGGTATCATGTGCTTGTGTTCAATGTCTGCATGAGGACAGTGCAAAAGAGAGAGAAATAGCTTAGTCCTATGTATTGTGTAATAAACTGAAGCCAGTCTGTTTTAGCCATGACTCACATCATTTTTGTGCTGTTTTTGTGCCCATCAGATTTGCTGACAACCAGAAATTTAGTATCTGAAGCTGACTATATACCACTAATAGTTGGTAAACAACAGAACTTTGTGCCAATAACATAATGTAAGAACTAAGTAAATGGTTAACAATTCTACTTCACTAATTAGGCCAAGTAGTTCACAATCGGTACCTGTAATAGATATTAGGTCTTTAATCAATTTGCTGAAAACCGTTGAGCGAATTTTATCAGGTAAGCTAAGTATTCTAGATTGGATCAAATCTAACAAATCTGGTTGATTGTCAGTTATGTGTGCTATCTAAAAGTCTGGAATTAAGTATTCTAGCTTCATTGCAAATTAGGATTTAAGTAGATTATACCTCAGCCATATAAACATAATATTTAGGTCAACCAATATTACCTAATCTGAATAAATATGTATTACACCAAATCATAATTTTTCTATGCAACAGTTGGATTAAGAATCTGAGGTCTAGAGCTGTAGCATCCTTGCTATGCTAAATTGTTACTCAAGGCCAAGAATTCCTAATTGTAGCAAATTCATGATATCCTAAAACAATAAGACCTAAATAAACCAAGAAAGAATCTGTGATGGTAAAGACTGGAAGGTAGCAACAAGTATCAATGTACTTTCTATTTCTACTACAGAGCATAACTTTACATACATAGATTCACAACTAGTCAGAATATGATTAAGTTAAGTTTGTAACTTAATCTGTAACTGTATGAGCTACAATTTAAGCTAAAGAGTCTACAGTTCAATGTCTCAAAATTTTTAACACTACCAATTCACAATTTAGTTATACAAAATGTTTTTCTGTTTTTTTGCATAATAATAACTATAACACTTAAAAACTAATTTGTTTCTTGCTTAACCAAAGTGGTAGAGAATGATAACAATGAATAAAAAATTCCATATGCTACAGCATTCTAATTTGCAGTACATCCAGTGCCTCTGTGTGGCGGGGTACGTTCTTACTAGATATTCAAATTTAACTGATTCTTTTAGCAGACCAATTTGATTACTTGCACATGACGAAGTACATTCTAAATTACATTTGTAATTTTATTGTATATGCATACATATAATACTGTTTAAATTTTGCAGGTCCTTTTTTTCTACTCTACCTGAACTTGAAAATTCGTATAGCGTTGACTTGAAAATAGCTTCTTCTACCACCCTGGACCACGGAAAAGTACTTCAAAGTGTTCCTCCCACAAGTACTCATAAACAGACTGTAAGCACTACTTCTAGTGATAAAGAGTCGTCTCAATCAAGTGATGCTACTATAAATCCAAGGTAAAGAAGTTTTGAGGAAATTTTTATAATGTAAACTGGTATTAGATACACTTAATACAACAGTTAGTATACAAAATGGCAAAATATTTACTGAGCATGTATGAGTATTTCATGACCACAGGATTGTAATTATACAGCGTGAGAGTGTGGGAGTGAAATGTCATCACTAATTTGTACGGCAAGTGCAATACTATTAATTTTACATTTGATAATTTTCCAAAAATATGAAGTTCTCACAGGCAACTTTGCTATACTTCTAAAAATTCAGTTGTTTAGCTAAGCATGTGCAATGCTTAATGGGGAAATATAAAATGCTCTCTGATGCAGAAATACTCAAGGAATCCCATCTATAAAAACATTACATTTTTTTACGAAATTGCTTATGAATTATATATTTTATATTAGATCTTCTACAGAATCGCCAACTTCAAGTCCTAGAAAAAGTTATTATACGTACGTTATACCTTTCACCCATGAAGTTTCGGGAAAATTTGATAGTAGTAATTTATAAAATTAGAATACATTAAATAAATAGAAATAATTACTAACCATCTATCCTAGGCTCTTAATTATCTATCAGAACTTTTACACACACTATATTTTCGCCCACTGGTCTTAGATAGCGGATTTACTTCCAATGGTAGCTCCAGAGTTTCAATTTTCAATTGAGTGGCAAAACTATTTGCATGGGCACATTGTGAGATAAGAAATGTTGTACCTGGACTTTTTCTATTCTCTGTAGTCAACGACCAATACCTATTATGATTTTTGTTGACAATGTATTACTATTATACTAACCAAGGTTTTAAAATAACCCAAATTTTAACATTTCAGAACTATTTGTACTCATATTTGCATTTTTGAGGTATTATTACACTATCTAAGAAAAAATTTTTAATAGAAAATGTTTTTTATAGCTTGGAGAAAGTCACTTTTGACCTAATTTAATCAGGATAAATTCTGATATGATAGAGCACTCTATAAGGAATTTCTAACCATTGTACAATTATACACGGTGACAAGCATAGCATAGCTATTTCTTCACATCTTGGTAGAGGACTAACTAAAATAACAGTAACCATTACACAAGCTCCACATTACTTGGGTGATCTATCTTCATGAAGATGTATACATACATTAGAAAATAGTAAATTTGGCCTTAAATCTTCATAAACTGTGAGGTCAATAATTGAATCCGGAATGGTCGATAACAAGAAAAGGTCAATAATGGGCGACTTACAACAAATATCTTAGAGTTGCATATTTGGAAACCACAAAATTTGTTGCATAGCAACAAACCACAAAAAATATAACTCCAGTTTTCATTTTATTTTCATGTAGTTTTGAAACTATATAATAAGTCAATTGTAATATGATCTCTTAGATAAAAGTAATAACTGGAAAAGACAAAAGTTATCTTGAGCATAATAATTCTTAAATCGGTTATATCACAACATGTCGGCTTTTAAGTAACACTCACACTTACAATTGATTGTAATGTACCTCTTGCATTATAATCTTTTTCCTGACCTCAATACAATTCTTTTGCCAAGTTAATTATAAACACTACCTTTGATTCTGGCTACTACCACAATCAGAGCTCTAAATAAAATATTGACAAATGAAACTACAATAATGTACATGTTAATCAATGTTATATTGTTGTTGTTGTTTTGTATACAAAATTCATAATCAAAAATGCTATGGTACATGTATTTCAGAAAACTTACTGTTTACAATAATGCCTGAATTATTGTTGTTGTTGCTTTTTTTTTAGAAAGTGGCATCCAGAAATGGAAGAAATGAAGGAGCTGATGAAGAGTGAAATAAAAACTACTATTGAGGAGTTTTTTTCTGATGTTGATGGGAATATAATTCGGGTATTCCATCATAGTTAAATTCAGATGTTGCTATTGTCTCATGGAATTTGTAGCCTTTACATCTGATTATGTTAATTACAATTGAAGCTTATAAATAATATATTTATAAAAGTATAGGAAATTAAAATTGTCATATTTTAGACAGAATTTTTTTTATTGTAACTTTTCTTGTTTGCCTTTCTAATATTCAGTTAGAGTATATTGTTTGTTTGCTGAATTGAAAAAAAAAGACTTGCAATCTTTAGTTGTTGTTTTTTTGTTGTTGTTTTAGAGTGTATGTAGGCAGCATTTTGAAGCTGCTGTGCATATATTGATGGAGTTTGAAGGCTATGCTGACAAATTTTATGAAAAATTTCAACTCAAGTTTAAGCTAGTAAGATTTTACACCAGTAAATAAGAATAATAGCTACTTTGTTTCATACTCATAAAGTTTTTGCCTTTATACTAACTAAATGTTATAAGAGATACGGATTTTGGTATTTTTTATCAATGATTAATTGTATGTGTTATAATTAAAGTTGCACTGGTATGTCAATTAAGGATTGGAATCTACCTCCCATGTCAGACACCCAATATTAGTATAGAGAAATACTGCTGATAACTAACTGCTACAGCAATGCCTATGTCTGGTTAGGGTCTATAGATTAGGTCTAGCAGAGGTGCTAAATAGGCCGAGCTATGGATGCAGTGAAAAAGGCCCATAGATGGCTCTACAATAAAGACAGCTGCCAGTAGAGCTAACCTGGATGCTTGGCCATTTTTCTTGGCATGTAAATTAAAATAATAAGGAAAAAATGGAAAAAATAAGGAAAAAATGTTAATGATAAAAACATGATATTATAATAATTGGTACGGTATCTGCATCTGCAGTATAGAGGGCAAATATCTGCCATTAAAATAATAAGTGAATCAGTGCATCTATTGTAATATTGCATTGACTGGTTACTATGGCCTGTGTTTAGTGTCACATACTGTAGTGGAATGGTACAGCTTCGATAGTTACAATGATTGTGCATTTTGTTATGAAATGATATACATGAAGGAAATCAAGATAATGGGTCTTAGTTGTTGTTTTTATATCATTGGTGATGGTTAACTCTTTCACGGCCAAGTTTAAGTCGATTAGATAAATATTTTATTATTTGTCTGCTCAGACATTGAGCAAAGATACAGTTTTAAAGCTAGTTAAGACAATAATATTTACTACGATGCAAAAAACAAGAAGTATTAATCCACTTAAAGAATAGCTAAAAATTCGGACTTACCTTTACCAATGGTATTAACTTAACTCATTTTCTGACGATCTCACAGCTGTTATTTGGTTCAGACAGAGTACACAGCTGACTCATCTTCTATTTGGTGGATTCTCAGCTTCTGGACATCATACTCTAAAAATATTTAGGCTGACAGACAGTTTGTGTTCCAGTAGCCATGTGTTTTGTTTGTTTGTTTGTTTGTTTTTTTGTTGTTGTAAAAAAACTAAATACCTGCATGAAGGGGTGCTTCGAGTGCTAATGTTGGGGAGGGGCCCAAATATTTTTAGTTCGAAAATATATGATTTGGACATTTTATTTTAAAAAGAAATGGCATCATGCATAAAATTTTCTGTACTGGTACCTTTGTGCATTATGATTTTTTCATTAACTGAGTTCGGAGGCAAATGGGCCCTGGCCCCCAGGATCCTCCCTTTCCTATCATTTTGATGTTTTTTTATTATAATTATTGTACTATGCCAAAGCAACACATAAACAAAAAAAACAGGAATGTTGTATTGGATAATTAAAAGTATAGTGAATCGCTGACCAATGTAGTGCGCCATATTATGGCGTTAATGGTAGTGAATGGGTTAAGTTCTAACCATATAATTCATTTGCTAATTTTCAAAAAAATTTTATACTTTTTATACATGATCCCAATCATGCAATATAAAATTATGTAGTAAATACTAATTATAATATTATATTTCTGCAGAATGTTCTAGAATTTGAACAAACCAATAAAGTGCTAAAGGCTTTACAAGAAGATTTGAGGTGTCTCAATCATATGCTATCAGAAGTAGAATTATTTCATTCCAATTATACTACTACAGATATTTTCTAGTTCGTTGTAAACCTGCTTTTAATCTTGTATAAAATGTAACCTTTCTATGTACTGAGTGCAACTAAATTAAATGAAGATTGATATGATAATAAATTTAAATCTATCATTTTATATTAATGTTACGCTAAACTTAGCTAATGCATTGCTGATTATTATAATAGCAAACTTTCTCAGTTTTAACAGCCATATTAAAACTTAACCCAACATTTTGACTTCTAACAGCCAACAATATTATGTTAATTTAAACTCAACTTGACGTTTTGACTTGGCATGAAGTCTAAATGTCGGGATAAGTCTATATTAACCAAATTTGCTGTTAGAACTGAGAAAATTCGCTGTTATTATAATTAGCTAATTCAGCTGAAAATGATTGAATCATTATTACTAAAGCTAATCCTATTTACATGTATGATGCATATACAAGAAGTTGAGTAAATTATTTTCAACAGAAAGTAAAATTTAAAAAGAATTGTAATAACAAATCTAAACTTTAATGATACTTTTAGATAGAAATTAACACATAGATATTGTGTCTAAGAAAATTACTATAAAGAATGATTTTGAAATTTCAGCTGTTCAAAATGTTGAAGTAAGCTTAGTAATAGCTACAATGGAATATCATTAGTACAGGGCCGTATTTAAGGAGGGCAGGCAATCTCCTTGTAGTTTTTAATGACCTTACCATAGGTTGTGATTTATTTGAGAAAATGGGAGTAATTAAGTAAAACACATAATTATATGAAAATTAATTTGAACAGCATAAGCTCTACTAATGTATTTATTATTTTTATTTTGTAATCAAATATATTTGACACAGTGGTGAAAAGCTTGGTAAAATTTTTGGCCCTAAGGTGGTAGCTATATCAAATATTAATTTTTTTGGATTTAATAAAACAAAGCTACGATTTTCAGGGCAGCTGTTAACACTTATTACATGAGTCAGAGTGTGATATGGTGAAATAATTCTCGAGCAGGCTAATTTATTTTCACGAGCCAGAGGTAATGAGTATAATAAGTGATTTATTTGATGCTCTGTTGAGTTTATAAAATACTGAGAACAATTTGGGGCCTAGGATTATAGTTCACAAAGCAGAGGTTGTTTGCTTTAGCCCTCTTCCTACACCATGCAAGAGGTCTGATATACTCTGGTGTATATCAACTGTATTTCTGTCATATACTTATGATATACATCAAATTCAGCATCAGATATACACCTGTGTATATCAAGTGTGTATAGGTACCGTAATCCACTACTACCATAAGTATTTCTGTAAAATACAGTGTGCAGTATTGTGTGTGTATTCCAGTAGTATTCTATGTATTATATTGGTATGCACCAGGTAAGTTATTGGATATACCCACAGTATACACCATGTTTCCTCAGGTATACTGATGTGAGTGTGCTATGTGTATTACAGTGGTGTGCACCAGGTGTGTTATGTATCTTTTGTTATACATTATTATGTTCATCTGTTATTATTCAGCTATTGAAAACTTTTTTTTTAAACAACAGTAACAACAACAACCAATGCATTAGTCGCAGTAAATATGATGATTTTGCGATTGTTATTAGCATGATCCTCTTTGTAGTCTCAAGTTCTCCAGTAGCTTGTGCTGTGAGAATCCTTGCTGGTGGTGTACTGTACAGTGATCACAACTCCTCTGACCCTCCTTTCTATCCTTTATGGACGGACCAGTCTGCTTCTCACATTTCTATTCAATAAACGAATATTAAATAAAATTGTGAGTGGGTCTAGGAAAGCGGACCTTATGGAGCAAACCAAAAAAAATTTGAGTTTTTTATTTATGTTAATAAAAAGCTACAATTTATCTCAACTTAGTGCTAAAATACTGGAGGGTAATACCTTCAACACGCAGAGAAACTGGCAGTTGAACTGGTCTGTATTCAGCAAAGCAATTGAACTAGAAATCGAGAAAACATAAATTGAATTTCCACTTCCGGTATAATTAACATTTCCGTATATTTAACGGCGTATTCCGCATACGCAATTAAATTGTACAGCTGCTTTTTAACGGCGACTAACGAAGTATGTGTAGAGTTCTTTTTAGCTTTCAAAGCATCTCACGGCCTGTCTTGTGGGAATTCTTGGTTACTCTATTCGCTGTAGCGGTAAACTTTCAGCCAGAGGTAAGCTGTAGAGTGCATGCAATAGTCTCAAAGCTATGCCGTTTTTTTTTTAGCTGCTTATTTGAAACCCCGCCCATTCCCTGTTTATTATACTTGGACGAGAGAGAATAAAAAGTAGCTTGTCTTTCCACGGCACGCTTAGGGTCTTTTAAGTTGTTTTGACATTTGAAATTTGGCATAGACGTAGAGTAAGGGTCACTAAGACTAATTCTGCAAAAAACAAAAATAGGAGAAAGAAATAATTTTCTGATGACTTACTTCTGGAGCCTATATCTCAATTTCAATTTTTGCGCAATAATGTCCCTTTTCCCAGACCCGCTCACAATTAAGCAACAGTTAACTTGTTGCGAAGAACAAAAGATAATAATGATAACAACGTAATTACATTAGAAGCTGTGAATGAATTTATTAAGGGGACTTTGACAGAATACTTGGCTAGGTAATACAACTTGCTGGGTAAGGGGTAACATTATTCTCCAGCCGAAATAAACTCTTCACCATATTAATCAGTTATAATAGCTTCATTAGTAATGGTTCCAATGGTTTTTAAACAAGGACAATGTCTAGTGCACAGCAAGTTAAACAGACAACATGGGGCAATATATTGATTGACAGTAACTACAACAGATAGTAATGAGAATATGGAAAATAAGGTTACAAATTGAAGGCCAGCTGGTAGTTTATCAAACTTCTTTCCATCGTTCAGACTTTTTTAGTCTACCTGAACAGTCAACATTCACTAGCTTGTATAGCTGGTACTTAAACTACCTGAAAAGTGCTCTAGCAGAGAATAAGATGACATTGTAAACCTCATTTATATAAGTTATGTTGCCAAATGTGACTCCATATAACTAAAATCTACTTGTACTTGATCTACTTCTACTTTCTCCCAGTACCAACTCCATTAATTCTCTATTTGTACAGGGAAACTATAGGAATACAAAGAGTAGAGATAGAAGAATACAGGAGTAAGTGCTGAAAAATAAATACAGGAGTAATGGGTACAGAGAGACTAAAATAGTGGGTACAAGGAGACTAAAAGAGTGGGTACAAAGAGACTAAAAGAGTGGGTACAAGGAGACTATATACCTTTCAGATATATTTATAGAAAGCCACAGACCTAATGAGCATGTGTACATGGTTTGGTTGCCAAGCAACTAAGTGCCAAAGTTTGACACGTGGCTATACTGTTGTTATTTGAATTTTTAAACCAAAACCTCCCCTTATTTTCCTCATATAGTATAAATTTAGTTACAAATCCTTGTATAAATGTTGATTCAAACTCCTCTGTGTCTGAGTTACTAGAAGGCAAAGTATCAGTACTCATACTGCTTGATTCTTCAGGCTTCATGAGGGTGGAGCTACTGGTGAATTGAAGTATGTCAAACTGGCCTGCATCTAAGGTCAGTAAATATTTTTTTAGTGAACACTAGATCATTATTTAGCTAAAATATATCTTAACTATTACCTGTATCTTCATCTGTGCTCCTCTCTTCAGTATCCTCTTTGTGATTTACCAAAACATCCAAATCTTCCAATTGCTGCACATCCATGGCTTCATCATCACTTTCTACTGCACTATCCCTAACTGACAATTGCTGCACACAACTTGAAAGGTAGCTCGCTATCTCTTCTCCTTCAAACTCGCTTTCTTCTTCTCTGGAAAGACCGAAATCATCGTCTTCCAATAGCCCGATAACCTCGGAGGTTGTATTCCGAGTAGCCATAATTCTTAATTGAATGGTCTGACAAATCGGTAAAGGCTCCTTAGCAACCTGAGTTTATTGCTATTTTTAACTTGTTCACCGGAAAGAGCTGTCCTTTTGACGACATTTGATTACTATATATCGCGCTAAGCTTAAATATTGTATTTTTTTATGATTTTTTTAAATCGTCGACACCACGGCCACAATAATGCGGCCGCAACGGTTAAAGGGTTAAACTACATAAGTCTAATTTACGTATGTCCTGGGTCATTCTTCTTACTTATAGTTTGATTATCGTATTCCCCTAGCTTCACCATATACATAAGTAGCTATACAATGGGCACAAATGTTTCAGAAAGCAAATATTTAAAAACATGGTAATAAAACAAAAGTTATTTTACATTCATTATGTAGCTCCCTCTATTCTGTTATATCCCTGCTACAAAGCCAAATGTCACCGACTATTGCAAGCCGCATGTGGTGTGCTTCGACACAATTGGTGAGCCAGCTAGCAGGGTTTCATACGGAGGGGAGAAAGGGGTTGTGTTTATTTATCCTTTTCAAACATCAAGTATTTTTTCAGAGAAAGCATTTCCTAGAGATGATCTTTCATAAAATTGAAAACATAAATTGTTCAAAGTTGTTGTGTGTTAGTTGATTCTTTAATCTGGTTTTGACCATTATCTGAAAGGTATGAGGGGTTCCCTCCACGAATTGCCATAATAGGCAGCAATAAAAAAAAAAAGAATAAAAAAAAGAATGACAAATGCATCAACCTTACTCGATGATCTGTGACTGTTCTGTCTAATAATTGAGTAAATTCGAAAGAAAAACATTTAGGAACCTCCAATGGCAACTTTTGTCAGACATGCTAAGCTCTCTTCTGTCAACTAGATTTCAGATTCTAGGTTTTTTAAGATTTTTCTGCCGTAGTAACACCAACTGGAGTAGAAAGTATAAAAGCGATCACTTAGCTTGAATATATATGTATATACATATATATATATACATATATATATATTATATTCAGTGAAGGCAGCGTAACTATAGCTTTTCTAGGATGTTTTGGAGACCAGATACTTCATAGCCCACTTTGTTGACAATATTTCTAATTTCTTCACAAAACAAACAACACTGGATGATTTAAATATGATATTCAAGGTTCCCATCCCAGCCCTCCTATCCCCACCCCCCAAAAAAAAAAACAAAAAAAAAAAACAACAACAACTAACTCTGTATGAAAATTTCATAATGTTGTTTAATCCTGGTTACACATACTATGTATAACACTACTAGTGTCAAAACTTCTGCTACTTTAATATTTCACCTAAAAAGTAACTTATATTGCTTTGTAGTAAATGATAGCCAATTATTGTTCACTTCATGCTAGAATATATCCTACATTATACAATCATTAGTTGAGAATCCAGTGTAACTTACACAGAATCCTAACAACAAAACCACAAAACACGATCATGTACATGATCGTGTTTTGTGGTTTTGTTGTTAGGAAACATAATTAATACAATCATGTGTAGATTCTTGGACAATCATAAAATATATGATTGCTAGGGGTTTAACCAATGTATGCTACAAACTTTTAAATGTGTGCAATAAATTGGTTGAAAAAATTACTTGACAAGGAAAGTATTAAGCAATCCTCAATATTTGCTGATCAAAATACGTCACCCACACACACCATATTGTTATTTCTTTATATTTCATTTTAAAAATCTATTTATTGTTATACATTATTTTATTAACTTAATTGATAGCACAAGTCTGTATGATCCTAATGTACACACACACACACACACACACACACACACACACACACACACACACAACTTTATGTCTTCACACCATAATTGTAATTATGTAGCTAATTACACTCGTTGATGGCAGACAGAAATTTAAACCTTAGATACATGCATAGTGCATTAAATACTTGAACATACAAAATAGGCAAGTACTCTCTCAGTTTTATATCACTTACATTACCTGGGTACATCCTGCCTGACACATCTCACAAAGGTCACCAAAATGTGTATCCACACCAAACTAATTGCAGCTGCTCAGGTACTTTAAAAAGTAGCACGCATGCACACACACACACACACACACACACACACTGTAACCATGGGTTCGAGGAATTATCACTGATAACTATCCAGAGGGCGAAGCACAAGAAAGAGTTATCTAGCAAAATTCCGAGAGTTGCCATGGTTAAACTATATTTGATACCACCATAGTTACATTTTGAAAGAGTAAAGACCAAATATAAAGGGTGATATTGTTGTTTTGAGGGCACAAAAATGTCCAATGAATGCAGCGAGGGTCATACCAAAACACCAACAACAACAAAAATGCATTTCTTTCCTTTCCGTTGCGTTTAAACCAAAACGGCGATGATAGCCAGTGAGGTTCACAAGACAAGACTTGATCCTTCAATAAATAATTATCCGTGATAGTTTTGTATGCAGGGATAGAGCAATCGCTCGCAAAGAAAGCTTAATTTTCATTTGTAACTAAAAAAAGAAAAAAAACACAATAAATCATTTTAACCATAATTATTTGAGCATCTCATTATTTTGTCAACAAAATTTTAATTCGCTTTGAGGTACAAAATATATTTTTTTCCGCAGGCGGCGATTGGAGGGGAATAACACAAGGGAATAGCATTTTTAATCCATAGCTGTTACCACAGCAACTATGGTATAAACACAATTAGATAATAAGTGGTAAGCAAGCCACACACACAAATATACCCATAAACTCAATACCCCATGAACTAGCTACACACAAATATATAAACTTACTCAATACACCCACACACCAGTATACCAACCTACTCAATACACCCACACACCAGTATACCAACCTACTCAATACACCCACACGTATACTGATGTGTGGGTGTATTGAGTAGGTTGGTATACTGGTGTGTGGGTGTATTGAGTTGGTTGGTATATACTGATGTGTGGGTGTATTGAGTAGGTTGGTATACTGGTCAACCTACTCAATACACCCACACACCAGTATACCAACCTACTCACACCCACACACAAGTATACCAACCTACTCAATACACCCACACACCAGTATACCAACCTACTCAATACACCCACACACCAGTATATAAACTTACTCAATACACCCACACACTAGTATACTAACCGACTCAATACACCCACACACCAGTATACCAACCTACTCAATACACCCACACACCAGTATACCAACCTACTCAATACACCCACACACCAGTATACAAACCGACTCAATACACCCACACACAAGTATACCAACCTACTCAATACACCCACACACCAGTATACCAACCTACTCAATACATCCACACACCAGTATACCAACCTACTCAATACACCCACACACCAGTATACCA